>Ga0247611_10008728_pt1 | contig 12406 bp, 7 predicted proteins | sample 177DNAGHGhighgp2_FD_192422 | JGI IMG/M metagenome (GOLD analysis project Ga0247611, IMG submission 192422) | Sheep rumen microbial communities from Palmerston North, Manawatu-Wanganui, New Zealand - 1770 DNA GHGhigh gp2 | ecosystem: Host-associated > Mammals > Digestive system > Stomach > Rumen ... | reverse complement strand
ACAAACATACAACAATCAATCTCATGAGAAATTTTCTTTTATGCCTGATGGCAATAGCAGCTCTTGACGGATATGCGCAGGGTACGTTGGAAGACTATAACAGAGCCTACTCGCTTACTGGAAAGTTTAGTAGTTCTAACGTATATCATTGGGCACAGAATATTGAGTGGAAAGACTCGTCCAATATCCTCTATTATTCTGTTCAGACACCCGAAGGTCAGAGGTTTGTCACGGTCAATGCTGATGATCTGAGCACGCAGACTTATGACAGCGAGCAGAAAATGAAAGAAGCGCTGAACATCGTTCCTCGTAACAGAGACCGGAGAGGACAGCGTTTCGGAAGGCAGCGTGAGCGGCATTGGATGGAAGTGGATGAAGAGACGGACGCCTATCCGGTAGCATCGCCTGATGGTAAGTGGGAGGCATACATTGAAGGATTCAATGTCGTGCTGCATGAAAAGAACAAACCCTATACGGATAAGCGTGTCCTTTCACAGGACGGAACCATCGGCAATTACTATTCAAACCGCATTCTGTGGTCACCTGACAGTAAGAAGATCTTTGTCTGCAAGCGTCGGTCAATCGAGAAAAGGTATGTCTATTATGTTGAGTCTGCACCAAAAGACCAGTTGCAGCCAGTCCTCCACAAGCAGGAATATGCGAAGCCGGGAGATGAACTGGCTCAGCGTGTCCCCGTGATATTCGACATTGAAAAGGGCTGTCGGCTGATGGCTGATACGGCTCTGTGTCCCAATCAGTATGATTTTGGATGGTTCCAGTGGACAGAGGATAGCCGTGAGGTGACCATGGAGTACAATCAGCGTGGTCATAAAGTCTATCGCCTGTTGGGAATGAATGCCGAGACAGGCCGGCTAAGGACCATTATAGAAGAGCGTTCTGACAAGTTTGTCAATTATAGCCGGTTATATCGCAGAAGACTGAATGATGTGGATGCAGCCAAATTAGTGGCAGGAAGGCAGACCAGGAAGAAAGCAAAGAATAGTATTGGCACCCCGGAGTTGCTGCTATGGGCGAGTGAACGCGACAACTGGAATCATCTCTATCTGTATTACACCGCAGCAACAGACAATCCCTTACTTTGGCAGGTCACAAAGGGGGAATGGTGTGTAAGGGAAGTCGTTCGTATAGATGAGAAGAAGAACGTCATCTACTTTACCGCCTGTGGTGTCAATAAGGATGAAGACCCTTATCTGATACATTATTATAAAATCAATCTCGACGGAACAGGAATGGTTTGCCTCACACCCGAGGAAGGAACCCACAGAGCCCGTTTCTCTAAAGACGGACAATATCTGGTGGATACTTATTCGAAGGTTGACATGCCTCCTGTCACGGTGTTGAGGAATGCCAGTGACGGACGTGTAATGAAGACACTGGAATGTGCCGATATCTCCAAACTTGTTGAGAACGGATGGACTGCTCCTGAAGTGTTCACGGCAAAGGGTAGGGACGGAGTGACCGACATCTGGGGAGTGATACAACGTCCTACAAACTTCAATCCAGCCAATAAGTATCCGGTCATTGAATATATCTATGCCGGTCCTGGAGATGCCTATACGCCAAAGAGCTTCAATCCCTACAACTGGAATATGACTTCGCTTGCAGAGTTGGGTTTTATTGTTGTCCAGCTTGATGGAATGGGAACCTCATGGCGTGGAAAGAAGTTTGAGGAGGTATGCTATAAGAATCTGAAGGATGCAGGATTCCCCGATAGAGAGTTATGGATAAAGGCGGCAGCGGCTAAGTATCCTTATATGGATGCTGAGAATGTCGGAATCTTCGGTGCTTCTGCCGGAGGACAGGAGAGTACCACGGCTGTTTTGTTGCATGGTGACTTCTATAAGGCTGCTTATAGCTCATGTGGTTGTCATGACAACAGGATGGATAAGATATGGTGGAATGAACAATGGATGAGCTATCCGGTTGACTCCTCTTATGTGGAGAGCAGCAATGTCTACAATGCTCATAAGTTAGAAAGGCCGTTGATGCTCGTCGTGGGTGAACTCGATGACAATGTCGATCCTGCCAGTACGATGCAGGTGGTTGATGCGCTGGTACGTGCCAATAAGGATTTTGAACTCGTTGTCTTACCAGGTGTCCATCATACGATGGGAGAAAGATATGGAGAACATAAACGCTATGATTTCTTTGTCAAGAATCTCCTGCATGTGGAACCGCCCAAATGGAGTGACGTGAAGGTCAGCGAGTGACCTCAATGTTCAACCATTGATGTTGATTCGCTTTCCGTTATCGGCCATTACCTGATAGACTATATCCGTGATCTGCTGTTTCAGTTCATTGATGAATTGTGTGGCATCGTACTTCTGGTGTTCGATGTCACGCAATTTCTTTTCCCATATACCTGTCAGTTCACAACTTTTGAGCAGTTCTTCCTTGATGATGTCAATCAGTTCGATACCAGTAGGGGTTGCCACAAGTCGTTTCCGCTCTCGCTTGATGTAGTGGCGTTTGAACAAAGTCTCTATAATTCCGGCTCGGGATGAAGGCCTTCCGATTCCGTTTTCCTTGAGTGCGGCACGCAGCTCCTCGTCTTCTACAAACTTACCTGCTGTCTCCATTGCCCGTAGCAAAGTGGCTTCAGTATAATAAGGTGGGGGAGTAGTCCATTTCTCTGTGAGCGTCGGTGTATGCGGTCCGCTCTCACCTTTAGTGAAAGTGGGAAGGATACGTTCTTCAACTTGCTCTTTTTTGTTGTCCTTTTCCTCTTCGACCGGGTTCTGGACGGGTGTGGCGTTGTTTGAGGAGGACGTGGCATAGACATCGCGCCAGCCTGCTTCAAGAATCTCCTTACCGCTTGTCTTGAAGGAGATGTTTTCATTACCGTCGGTCACCTCACCCATGACCGTTGTCGTAGAGAACTTGCAATCAGGATAAAAGGCAGCGATAAAGCGCAGGGCAATCAGATTGAACACGTTACGTTCCATGTCCGAGAGTCCTTGAGGAACAACGCCAGTAGGGATGATGGCATGGTGATCGGTGACCTTAGATGTGTCAAAGACCTTTTTGGATTTCTTGAGTGCCTTTCCTCCAAGCGGTCGAATGAGTTCGCTATACGGTTTGTTACCGCTAAATGATGTCTGGAACAGACCGTTCATGATGGACGGGCACTTCGGATAGATGTCATCAGAGAGATATTGCGTGTCGACACGAGGATAGGTTGTAAACTTCTTCTCGTAAAGGTTCTGGATGAGATTGAGTGTCATCTCAGCTGAATAACCGTATTTCTTGTTGCAGTCAACTTGTAATGAAGTCAGGTCGTAAAGATGGGGAGGAGCTTCTGTTCCTTTTTTCTTCTGCACGTCCGTGATGGTGAACGGCTTTCCCGCAATCGTTTCAAAAGCTTTTTCACCTTCCTCTTTACTTGTGAACTTTCCTTTCGTTGCCGTGAAAGTGGTGTTGCGATAGATGGTTGCCAAGACCCAGTAAGGTTCGGGCTTGAAGTTCTCTATTTCTTTCTGGCGGTTGACGATGAGAGCCAGTGTCGGTGTCTGCACACGACCGATGGAAAGCACTTGCTTGTTCTGACCATATTTAAGTGTGTACAGGCGCGTGGCATTCATCCCTAAGAGCCAGTCGCCGACAGCCCGCGACAGTCCTGCCATATAGAGTGGCTGATAGTTCTTCTGATCTTTCAGATTCTGGAATCCTTCACGGATGGCTTCATCTGTCATGGATGAGATCCATAACCTTTTGACTGGGCACTTTGCTCCGGCTTTCTGCATCACCCATCTTTGTATCAATTCACCTTCTTGTCCGGCATCACCACAATTGATGATGCCATCGGCATGCTGCATCAACTGCTCGATGATGGCAAACTGCTTCTTGATTCCTTCGTCTTCAATCAGTTTGATGCCAAAGCGAGGCGGAATCATTGGAAGAGAGGCAAGGCTCCACCGTTTCCACTGGTCAGTATAGTCGTTGGGTTCTTTTAGTGTACATAGATGTCCAAAAGTCCATGTCACCTGGTAGCCATTTCCTTCCATATAACCGTTCTTGGAACTTGTAGCCCCAATAATCCGCGCAATATCGCGTGCCACGCTCGGTTTCTCAGCAATGCAGACAATCATTCTAATTCGTTATTTGTCTGCAAAGGTACTTCTTTTCTTCCATTTTCGTGCAGTTTTTTTGTTTTTTGCTATTCCTATCATCAAAAAGAAGATTTTATCAGTATCATTTCAAATGCCCGCGTCCGATGTTGTCAGATTCGGAGATTCGGCAGAATGGGTAGCGGAATTTTGTAAATAAAACTTCGAATTTTGACCCTAAAAAATGGGGGGTGCTGACAACGAAAGGGTCCTTCGGTCGAAAAAATGTCAATTTTCGATGTTTTTCGTAAAGTGTTGTCTGATAAATAGTTACGAGGATTTTAAACTGTAATCGGGCGGTTTACAAAATACGAATTTGCGAGAGATAAGGTTTCGCTGCGCGAAAGACCATGTTTCGTCGCGTGAAAGGTCATGTTTCATCGCACCATACCTTACCTTTGGCCACGCCAAAGGTAAGGTATGAGGGTGAGAAACCTAAGCTTTCGCAAAATGAAGAATATAAAATGAAGAGTGAAGAATCATGTTTTACACAATTTAACTTCTCTTTCACCACTTTTCCCCGACAAGTTTTTGTCGGAATTTTTGACTGTATTTTCTTGTCTAAAACTCAATTAAAACATAGTCAAAACATATTATGGCACCATGGAAGAATAATTGTCAGAATCTATTGTCTATATAGACAAAATCCCGTATCAATTGAATTAGGGTCGAATCGCAAATGTTGCAATGCCGATAGGTATTAGACAATGGTAGCCAGCCATACAGCCGTGCCTTTAGGCACAGCGAAATGGCTGGTGAGAGCAACATCCACACACATACACCTTGCTGCTATGCAAGGGACAAAAGTTAACCATGTCGCCTACCGTAAAGGCAGGCTATGTTCTTAGGAGACTATCCTTTCCCAGCCATTTCGCAACCCCTATTGGGGTAGCTGTATGGTTGGCTACCTTTGTTTGATGCCGCCGGCATCATTTCCATTTCAGAAAATGCCAATTCTCTCATTCTTTCATTTGAATTCATCTATTCGATGTACGAAATGCTATTGGCGTTTATTTTGTATATATGAGCAAATTATTTTAATCGGGAGACTTTCATAATTAACGTGAGTTCGACGAATTCAGAATAATGCGAGCTGTGTGTCTAATGTTCTTTGAACATTGATACACGGCTTTTTCGGAAAACATCAGTATGCTGCCAATGCCCCCAGCATGTTAACGACGAAGTTGTTAAAGTATCTGTGACTGGAATGCTCGACCTATGCAATGATTTTCAGCTCGTTATTGACGGTCTCTATGATGGCCCTCTTCCTGAGCAGCAGTTTGTCAGAGACGCTCATCAGTGCGCCTTTCATGCTGTTCCTCAGCTTCGTGATGAGCGCTGTGCCGTCAACGAAACTCACGCCCGTACACTTGCCAAGCAGCACCTTCTTGACGAACAGCGTCAGCGGAACGGCCACATCGCGCTCCAGCTCCACAAATCGGTTGTATGAGACAATGCGAGGGAACAGATGGCGCATGTGCTTGCAGACGGATTCTTGCGCTTCTTAGCCTCCTTTATGGTATATTTTTCCATCATGGCATCAAAAAACTTGCAGAAATCGTCTGCAATACAAAATAATTCCGTAACTTTGTCCTCGGTGATTATAGCGATTATTGTTTGTGAAACTTTGTTTTTTAGCACAATAAAGTTACAACAATTTTCGTTAATCACCAAATTTCCCGACAGTTATATTTCGTCGAACTCACGTTAATTTAGTCTTAAGAAATGGCATTATTACAAAAAATGAATTCTGAGTTGTATTGTAAGAATTCGAAACAGCAAGGAGAATCGGCCGTTGAAGTACGTACAAATAGTCACACGTCCACACTTTTCCATTATACAAAATCGGTAAATACCCTGTTGACTATATTGAAAGAAGGTCTCAGGTTCACTTACTGTTTAGAAGAGTATCCCCTTGTACCAGATAGAATTGTCGGAGTTCCGATGATAAGTTTCTGTGACATTCCTATAAGTGATAGTGTGGAGCATGCGCAAAAGTATGGGTCGTACGCTATAGGACTGACAAAAGAATCGTTATTAGAGAATGAACATATATGCGACCTCATTTCTCCCGTTCACTACTATATTTCTCCCAATCCGATAAAACCAGCCTTTCAAGAATTAGATGACATTCGACGTATGCAAAAGGAATTGTCTGAGAATTATACTTCAGCAGCAATTAAAGAACAAATAAAGGCTATGGATGGTGGCAATTACACACGTGTTGACGGTATTCCTAACGAAGTAGTTATGGAAGGGGTTAGATGCAAAAAACATATTCAACAAAACTTGGAAGCTACATGTTTTGCCATCGGCTTACTGAAGCCCCACACTTCATATAGAAAAGGAAAGAATGAAGAAGAAAGCGTTAGACAGGTTAATTATGACGAGTGTGAGTGGCGTATTATTGCTCCAGAGATATGGGATATGGATGAGGGAACAACACAAAGTTGGTTATGGTCTGAAAAAGAATATAAAAAATGGAGAGGCGAAGGTCCAAAACCGTTTATGGGTGATTCCAAGGTTGTCTTTTCTGTTGATTGCATCAGCTGCATCGTTGTAGAGACAGAACAAGAAATTCCTGCTTTCATTCAAAAGTTGGGAGAATTAGATACACTATGCGAAGAACTATTGTCGCAAGAACAGAAAAACCTATTATTCTCAAAAGTAATAAGTTTTGAACGTATAAAAAAGGACTTCTGACAAAAACTCCCACGCTGCAACTTCGCAACGTGGGAGAGTCATTTTTACGTAAGCTGCAATAAAATTACCAATCAGAGTTAGACGACAACCCTTTAACAATTCTTGAAACGTGTGAGTTAAACTTATCCTCCAGGATTTTGGTAAATTCAGGATTTAATTCATGTAATAATGAATACATTTTATTCAGATCAATATTGAAATAGTCATAAATACCCGCACCTGCATATCTTCTTTCAGTTATATTAGAAATAGAAGGAGAGCACACTTTTATTTTACCATCCTTATATTCTATCTTAATATTATAGTTAAAATTGTAATCGTATACAAAGTCTTTAGTCGAATACCAACATGCTTTTGATTCATGTGCGTTCAAGTTGATGATATTATCTCCTAATGTTGATATAACTTTACTGGGATTGGAATACATGTCTGATAAAGCACTAACAACTGAAGATTTAATATCATTTACAGACTTTTCTGGAGCCGAAATGACTATAAAATCTTTTCCGTCTGCGTCATTGACAAAGCCCTTAGTCCAATCAAATTTGAACTTGCCATTTGCAGATGGCGGCTCTGGGGTTTTAACTGGTTGAATGATTCTTTTTTGGGTAGTCTTCCTAACCGGTTTCTTTGTTTGTGCATTACCTACAACCGACAATGACAAGCATACAGTTAAGAGCAATAATGTTCTTTTCATAACGATTGACTTTTTTGTTATACATTAAGTTTATTTGAAATGACACAAAAAAAACGTGAGCAATCTACTTCGCTTACGTTTTCCGAGGCATTGGGGATAGCCTTTGTAGCTTAAACGAGTAAATGCCCACGCCGAACGGCGTGAACTATCTACTTCAGTTCTTGCTACTATTTTCGTTCAATTCCCCAATTGTCGGAAAACAAGAATCAAAAGTGGACGTTCAGTCTTATGTCTTATTCTCTTTTATCTATTCATTGGCATATTCATTTTGATAATACTTATTGGCAAAGATACTATTTTTTTCTGATAATGTTTGTTCTTTCCGAAAAAAATACACAAAAAAGGGCTATCTGAAGTTTTCTTGGTTATAATCATGGCCTTTAGTTATGCACTACATCGACTAACAATCGGTCATTAGCAATGGATACGATGATTCGTCCTAAAGACCGATTGAGGGGTATTGAACAAGAGATTGTCTTTCTCGGACTGAGGTAATAACTAGAATTCAAAGAAAGTTTAGGTCAGTAAATAATAAAAGGTGAAAAACAAATGGTCAAATGCCAGAGGTTTTTCACCTTATTATATTATAGATGCTCTTGTTATTTGCTAAGCTGCTGCACGTATTTGACGGGGTCGACGTTTGTCTTCAGGACGTCGGCGATGCCTTGTGGGGTGGTCTTCACGGGGCCGTGCATGAACTCAGGGATGTTATAGCTCTTCATCAGCTGGCGGTGATAGTCGGGGTCTTCACTTGGAAGCTCAAACGGTTTCGTGGCGTTTCCGTCTTTGTCTACATGAGCAATGAACGGTCTGGTGAATACTCCGTCGGTGCGGCGGGATGAGAAGATAATCCACTTTCCATTGCTCGACCAGGAATGATAACTCTCAACATTATTGCTGTTTGCTCCCTTCATGGGGTGAGCCGTAAACTGAGGTGACTCTGTTGAAGCAGTCTTTGTGGAATCATTCTGCAGGTCTATTATCCACAGGTCTGCATCACGATGCCAGATATGGAAACACCCCCATTCGCCTACAGCCAACAACAACCAACGGCCATCAGGTGAAATGCGAGGAAGGGTAGCGCTCTTGCCCATTCCTGCGGCATCAAATACCATCTCACGAGGGCCAAAAGTACGGGTGTCGAGGTCAAATGACTTACGGTAGATGCTATACTTGATTTCTTTTGCTCTTTGGATTGCTTCGGCTGTGCTCACGGTATCTGCGGAATACTCGAAGTGGGCACTTCCGTAATACAGCCATTTCCCGTCGGGCGACCAACAAGGGAATATCTCCATTTCCTTAGGATCATTCTCTATGTTCATCACTTCGTTTCGGTCGATGTCATAAACCATCAAGTCACTTTGAGAGTCAAGCACCTCGATTTTGTTTATGTCCCGAGTATGGAAACTCTGCATGGTCTTGTTGGTGGAGTAGGCAATGAGTTTAAGCCAGGGATGCCATGCCGGATATACACCGGCAGAGAGCAGAGAGTCGTTTGCCATGTTGACCTTTTTCAGTTCACCGTCGTAGGCAATGAAAGTACCGCCGTGATACTGTCTGGCATGGAACTGCATGCGATCCGGATTGTACATCTGATAGTTATGGCAGTTGATGCACTGACCGCTTATCTCTTCTCCACAAAGCATATTGTCATAAATAACGCTTTCGTCGTAATTCTCAAGGCATCGCTGATTGATGGTCAGTTCCTCGTAGGTGACGTATGAGGGAGAGATGAGACGATAACTGATGTAGGGATCAATGGAATCTTTGGAAACATAGATGTTAAACGGCTTGAAACGAGACCATGCACCATCTGTTTCAGCAAACACCTCTACCTGAATTGACTTTCCACTTGCTTTCTCGACAAGTGATTTCCAGTCGTCGATGTCGGGACAAGCCTTCAGTCCGCCACACACAATCTCCTCGTTTTCAAATGAGAAGCGGGTGACAACATCCTGTGCCTCCTTCATGAATTCAAAAGAAAGGGGAGCGATGTTGACAGGTATGGTCACTCCGGCATAATCGGGATAGATGGCAGGCAGCTGATTGTTGTCTGTATATTGTGTCGGCACGCTGGTATGACTGCATGCGGTCAGAATCAATACGAGAATAAAGAATAAATACTTTTTCATATTTTACTATTAATAAGATTTCTGATTACGAGTAAAGAAGTATTCGTAGTAGAATGTTCCACCGAAGCGATTATACATCAAGGGCTTCATTTGTTCCTCAGACATTCCGCCATACTGTTGGGCGGCACTCATAAACTCGTTGTAAGAATCTACCACCTCTTTATCAAACGGCATGTGACTGATGTCTACCTGGTTTTCAAGATGTCCGTAAAGATAAGCGGCCTCCTGATAATGGATAGGCATGTGCTGACCTTGATGCAGCTGGGCATAATGGAAGAATCGTGGCCAGAACATCTGGATGTCTTTCATCTGCAATGCTGCAAGCAGCGTCTGTTCCTGATAGAGCGGGTCGTCACCATCACTATTGGCAAAGATGTTCAGGAGATATATTTCTATTAAGGTGTTGTCACTTGCAAGTACGTCATCCGCCTTCATCATGTGCAGGATAGGTTCAAACTCTTTATCCTTCTTAATGAGCTCCGGATTCTTGACATAAGACTCATAATGCATAGCCCAGTCTTTATAGTACTTCGTCTTCTTCAGAATATCAATATACTTCTGTGCAACAGCCAGCTCACCATTCAGCAGTGAACACTTCAACATGAATTTATAATAGTCAACACGCCATCCGTATTCAACACCGTCTTCAAGACACCACCGATAGCAGAAGTTGACTTGTCCGTAGTTCAGGTAGAGAGTCTTTCCCCCCGTCTGTGTCATTCGTACGGTGAATGGTGCTGCACATTTCTTGTCTCCGTTTTTGTAGTGATACATTTTATCCCCCTGCTGTCCTTGTCGGAACAGAGCAAGGTTCTTTAGCATCCATATCATACGTGTCGGCTCATCTGTGTCCCGTGCAATGTTGAGAATACCGTCCCAGTCAAGGTTTTCTGCACAACGATTTATCACCAGTTCTTTGTGATAGTTCTCGTCTTTGTACCAGAAGTGATAAGTCAGTCCGGCAATGACCAATAACAATCCACATTGAGCCAATCCCCATAGCATGACCTTTGTCACATCTTTATTGCGTTTCTTTGAATAGCATGCTGCTGCAACTACAACAAATGTGACAAGAAGGTAATAGGGAATATAATACTGATAATAGGTCTTGTCGATACGGAAGAGGGGAAGACCTGTCCAGTAGATGTTGATGATGTTTGTCTCATAAAAGACATAACGATAATAGAACAGCGGGATCGCTATGATTGACAGGATGGCTATAACGGAATCAATGATACGCTGGCTTGTTGTCTTTCCTTCAATCTTCCATGAAATGATTCCCATTCCCAAGGCTGCCAATAGCGAGTAGAAACCGATAATCGGATACAGAAGCAGGACACAGAGGAAGATCGTAACAGGCTGGAGATAATACTTCGTTGGCATAGAACGATATAGCCATATCATTGCGACAGCCGCAGTAAATCCTATCGTTGAGGCAAAGAAATGACCACGCATCTTCAGATAGAACAACCAGTATCCTAATGTGAAGTCAGTTAATGCCAGCAGGGCAATTGGTATTAATAATACGACAGCCCATTTATCTGGGATGTTAAATGTCCTCTTAACGATGAAAGCGAGAAGTGCCCACCAGACACATAAAAGCAGTGTGCCCATCCACGGATGGTAGAAAAACTGCGTGAAATAACTGCCAAGCCATGTGAGGAATCCTCCTGAAACGACCATGCATTGTTTGAAGAACAACGACGTGTATAGAAACAGATTCAGTTCTTGTGCACGGAAAATAAATCCCGATTCAAAGGTGAGAATGTATCCTCCAAGCACCACTAAGGCGACAACACATAAGAAGAGCGGCCACAGTTTCAAGCGTGATGCCTGCAGTACATTTGGTTTCTTTGCCTTAGAAAAAGAATTCTTTTCTTTCTTTTTGTCTTTTTTCATTGTTTCGTTATTGCTTTATAATTTCCATTCGTATGTGTCGTAGCATAATCCTCGCATGCCGAATCCTTCTTTTTGGAATATCAGCTGCTGATTCAAGTCTTCGCTATTGTCAGCGGTGGATTTGCCGAAGTCAAAATGCTTATGGGTATCTTTGAATTCAATATTTATAAGATAATCAAACAACAAGTCGATAGCTCCATTCTTTTTCCCGTAGCTACATGCGGAGATGTACTGAGTATGTATGACAGTCGGAGTGATATACAATACTGTACCGCCAATAACTCTCTCGTCCTTTTTGATGACATAGAGCTGGATGTTCTCAGGGAAACGGGACATAAGCAATTGCAGTTCGGCTATGGTGTGAACAGGCTTCCTGTTATATTTAGCGTTCAGATTATCATTTAAGATGTTCCAGAATGTAGCAATGTCATCGCTCCTGCTGATGGTTAGTCCATCGTTAATGGCTTTACGAAGTCCAGACTTCCTGGATTCTGTAAATGGGATTGGATGTCCAGGATTTGACGATGATGAGATGTCGCGAGAAATAAGCTGCGCCTTGCATACAATAAACAGTGCATACAAGTCTTCTTCTGATGGTAGCTTATGATATATCCAAGGTGTTGACTTGTACACAACACGCTGGATACCTAAGTTGCTTAAAAAGGTGTTTAGTTCTTTGAAAAGTGTGATAATAGCGGTGCAAGTGCAATGCTCGCTCATGATCAGACCTCCATAAGTCAGTCCTTGATGAGAATATAAGACGTTGTCCTTGATGTTGGCAGGCAGAAGAGCATATATTTTCCCTTTCCGGTAGAACACCAAAGAGAAATCCTGAAACCGGTCTGCAT
>Ga0247611_10008727_pt1 | contig 12407 bp, 17 predicted proteins | sample 177DNAGHGhighgp2_FD_192422 | JGI IMG/M metagenome (GOLD analysis project Ga0247611, IMG submission 192422) | Sheep rumen microbial communities from Palmerston North, Manawatu-Wanganui, New Zealand - 1770 DNA GHGhigh gp2 | ecosystem: Host-associated > Mammals > Digestive system > Stomach > Rumen... | reverse complement strand
AGGCAACATCCAATCAATCTTGTATTAATAATTACTGTATCGAGGCTTCCGCTATGCCCCGCCCCCGCCCCAGGGACCTGGTGTGGATAATCTGTCATTATTCGGACAGTTCAAAGCGCTCCGGGTCTGTGCCACTTGCAGGATACCAGTTAACAGTCCCCAAATTTGTTACAGGAATCGTGATTACTCCCTGGAGCAAATAGATCTCCCCCGTCTTATACATCACGATTTCTTTGTCTTCAAAATAAACATTAAATACTTGGATGGTCACAGGGAGTTTATTTGCGTACCGATTTTGTACAAGATCATAACTTCCTTTAAGCCGTTCAAAAACAGCATTCCCATCGACCCATTCAAGCCTGATTACTACATCATATGGAGTAAAAGGATCGGATCCGCCTTGCGCCTGCGCCCAGATCGCTTCTGTCTCAGTCTGGTTTACTGTAAGCACTTTGCCACGATCACCCGGCAGAATATCGGGAAGGCAGCTTTTGGGGAACAAGTATCCGCCGAATTCAGCGGGAACGTAATTATTTTTAGTCTTTCTCATAATTTATTTATCTCCTTAATCTCATGATGTCTGGAGCACGCTTATGTTGCTGCTGTTCCACAAAATCGAATATCTCTTCGGCTGGGTAGATGATCCCGTCCAGTAATATAGCTCAATGGTAATCAGGCCCGAGGATTCTGTTACCCCTGTCACAGGATAAATGTGCTGGATTATTCTGCGAACTGTTACAGGATCCGTGATAGTTTCGTCATTGTTCGAACATACAAGGATCTTGACCGGAGTTCCAGCGTTCATCTTACTGATTATGTCAGAATATGCACCGCTGACAATGACCGGATTCTGCGCGGTGTCAATTTCAGCATTTGTGTAATTGTACACAACCCGAATCACCGCGTCTATATCAACAGCCGCTTCCGCGCGATCGGCTGCGTCTTCTGCTGCGGTTTGAGCGGCTTCTGCGCCAGTCTGTGCGGCTTCTGCCGCGGTTTTGGCTATTACTGCGGCGGCACGTGCATTCTCCGCGCCAGTCTGTGCGGTTTCTGCTGCGGTTCGAGCAGCTACGGCTCCCGCCTGTGCGGCTGCGGCGTCAGTCTCTGCGGTTTCCGCTAATCTCTGAGCAGCTTCAGCACCAGCCTGTGCGGTTTCTGCCGCATTTTTGGCTGTTACCGCAAGGGCAAGCGCACTTTCTGCACCAGTCTGTGCGGTTTCCGCTGCTCTTTGAGCGGTTACTGCTCCTGCCTGAGCGGCTGCAGCGTCAGTCATTGCGGTTTCTGCCGCTCTTTGAGCCGCTTCTGCTCCGGCCTGTGCTGCCTGTGCTTCTGTTACCGCGGTCTGGGCTTCCGCTACCGCCGTATTTGCTGCCGTAAGAGTGGTGTTGGCCTGCGCTATAGCAGTTTCTGCGGTTTCCTGAGCAGTCTCCGCAGCGGATAATGCTTCATGCGCTTCATCCATTGCAGCTTCCGCGTCATCACGGATTCCATTAAAAATTGTTATATAGCTTTCCCAGTCCGAAAGCAGCGATTTAAATTTACTGAGAAACCACCCTAAATTAAGTTCGTGAAAATTCGTATAAGGAAAATGTTCAAAAAGTCCCATATACACCCCCCCTTAATATATCATCACGCAGAAGTATTCTTTAAATGCGTCCGCGATCGTCTGGTACAGATTAAACATCACTATTTCCCGCTGCTCCCTTACCATGGCTTGGGTTGTGGTCACGCCAATATTACCCGTTTCACGTTTGGTTATGGTTCCATTATCCGAAGTGCTGCGGTTATCGGTTCCGGTATCTGTTCCGCTCCGGTTGATCGTCCCCGTATCAGATTTGGCGCGGTTTACGGTTCCTGTATCGGTTCCGGAGCCGCTGCCGCTGGTGCTGTTCGCGATATCGTCCCTTGTGTTATTTGCAAAGGTATTTTGATCATATCCTGTCACCAGATTGGTTTTTGTCTCGTTTCCGCTGCCGCTGTACTGTTCCGAGGTTGCGAGGTTTCGCGTTTCATTATCTGATCCGGCGAGGTTTCTGGTTTCGTTTTCAGAGGTAGCGAGGTTCCGGGTTTCATTATTGGTTCCGGTAAATGCGCGGGTTTCCAGTGTGTCGCCGTCTTTATTCCAGATCGGATTATATTTGTACAACAGCGTATTATACAAACCGCACCAGACAGGATTATTTATATGTGACCAGATCTTTATCATTTTCCGAATCACGTCAGGATCTGGATAAACAAGCGATAGTTCCGCGCATTCCATGCAGATATACTGAATCAGCGTTTCCTTATCCGGGATAAAAGGATCTTCGATCTTTTCCGCGTCATCCGTAATATCGTCCGCTGTGGGAATGATGAAATCATCAAACACCGTTGGATCATCGTCATACAGTGCCAGTATCGACAATATCGCCATCCTTATTACCCCCCTTTGCGTTCAGATTTGGAATGTCCGACCACTCGACATTTAACTCAGATTCTGAAAGTCCAAACATTTCCCGCGTCCGCTTGAATCCGTCCTTCATTGTCTGCAGCCATAACCACGCTTTACACCCGGTTTCGATATTGTTTGAATTCACTTCCTGTGCGTTCAGCCGTTCCCGTTTATCCGTATTGGCATTAGGAATCCCGATGTCTGTCAGGAATTTGTCCCGGATCACCCCCAAACAGTCTAAAAGCCTATCGGCTATAAAGTTCTGTCCCACGTTCTGAGAAACGAAACTGTAAAGCAGATTTCCCTCTTCATCGAAAAGCTTCGAGTCAGCGAAAACAGCGGGTTCACCGGAAGCGTACTGATCATATAGCTTCTTGAAGGATTCCGACATAGCTTTATTTTTCGCGGCGAACACAAAAGACAGCTTGGAGTTGAGGATATTCACCCCGACCGTTTCCGCACAAAGCGCCATCAGATCACCGTAAAAATCCACGATATCATAAAGTCCGCAGTAGTCCGGCTGAAGCTGGATCAGGCTGCACTCTTCATTAACAATTAACCGATAGCTGCCCCGTTCAAAAAGTGGGTTGGAGATCATGCAGTAGTATGGCTGGTACTGCACGTTCCGCCCGCCAAGAAAACCATGCTGCGGTATCAGGCCAAACTTCGGTTCCTTGTCGAAGCCGAAAATATAACCGATGATGAACAACACCGAAGTGAAATAGGTGAAATTCCAATTCTCCGGAAGCGTGAACTTATAGCGGGAAATAGCTTCTTCGAGCAGATACCGTTTGAAAAACTGCGCCAATCCTGTATTCTTGATATGGACAGTGGAAGGGGAAACCATAGCGTTATACTGCGCTATAAAATCCTGTGAAAATGGAAGATTAGACATAGAAGAATCCCCCTGTTAAATATGATTCGATTTCGGCAAGTTCCGCCGCAGTCGCCGGCGCCTGGACATCACCGTCCCGACACTGGATGTAACCAGTCAGCGAATTCAGCGCCCGGTAATCGCATAACGGTCTTCCGGCTTCCGTGACATCGACTGGGATATGATCCAGCACGCGCCAGTAAACGTGTCCGACACCTTCAAGCGCTCCGCCACCCCCGGCAGTCCCCGCCGAGAATCCGCGCGGTGATACAGACAGAATAGCGTCGCCGATAGCGCCCGCAGTAAGACCTTTGTCAGACTGGATAGCGCTCGCAAGTCCGGCTGCCGCGGTGATCGCACCCGCGTAATTCGGCGAACTTCCGCCATAAGGCACAGCAATACCGATCTGTGCAGATCTGGTAGCTATTACGCGCCCGCCGATAGAGAGAGTAAGTGTTCCGAGTCCGGAAACAGAGTCCACGCCAACAGTATATTCGATCGTGGAATTTGTCAGAACATCCATTGGATCCAGTTCAAACATACCAAATGGCAGCATCTTAAACCAGTAGGAACCATACGGTGCGCCATATTCCCAGATTTCTTTATCTCTGGATGTTGGAAGGTTGCAGCTGCCTGTAAACATCCGCAGCGGAGAAGCAACGGTAGCAACCCCGTAAGCCTGCCGGAACATACCGAGATATAGATTACCAGTACCAGAAGGAAAACGAAACGGAAACCACATCACATTTTTAATGTACTGTGAAAGATCGGTGGTTACTCTGAATGGTGCAGATAGCAGAGACTGTATCGCTTCCCGGATCGTGGTAGAACTTAAATGCCCGTTATACCATCCCTCAACAGCGTCACACGTTCCATCAATAATCTCCTGTAATGTATAGCCAGTAACCTGAAACTGCGAACAGACCTCTGTGGCCGTAGTATTATTCTTTCCTATTACAGTAATTACATATCTCCCGCCGCCGCTGCCGTAATTCTCCCATCCGAGAGAATCTCCCGCGAGAGCGCCCTCGTCAACATAACTCGATTTTGGGATCGCCATGCTGTCCGGGATCGTAGGATCGTGATCAGATGCTGCGCGTAAAACATACTTTGTTGAACTTCCAATAAATGTTTTGTAAGTCGCGAGAACATCTACCTTACAATCGCACCACCAGATCCGATCCTCATAGTACCAGTTCTGAATATAGTAGTAGCGACCAACATCTCCGAAATCGGGAATGTAGCACATATTATAAGCTGTGGGGTTTCCGGATCCCGGCCACTGCAAGCCGATTTTAGCATGAAGCGTGCTTGTCCCGTCCTTTACGATACAGTCATATGCAGCGCCACCAGCGGGGCGGGCTGTTGAATTTAGCTTCTTTTGGAAAGTTGAAAAAGTAACATTCATTAGCCCACCTCGCGGAAATTAGTCAAGCGCAAAGACAACCGAGTTCTCGAAATTGTCGTTGTAGTACCGGGTTTCAAAATCAAAGAAGATGTTGTAATACTTGCCCCTGTTGTTATAGGGAGAAGAAGACATCTCCTCACCGATCAGAGTGATGCCCGCAGCTTCCCTGTCAAACAGAACACCGAGAACAAGACTGGTGTTGATACCTGCATTGTCCACGGTTCCGTCAGGCTTGGTAAAGCTTGCGTCAATATTGATGCTTGCCGGGGAAGCCGGGTTCTGCCAGAAGGTCACCTCTTCGCGCTCCATAAGCTTAAGATCATCCTCGTTGAAGGTGGTAGAAAGCACATTGCTTTCGACACGATCAAAGAAGGGGCCATACAGAACGAGCCGCTGATCCTGTACCGGAGTATGGCGCGATACATAACCGGAATTCGGACTTGCCGCCGTCGGATTCTGATGGAAGAGAACACTTCTATTACGAAGCGCTTTGGAAGTTGTCTTGATCTTGCCCATGATCCACCGGGCGAAATCCGCGAAATAGGGCGGAGCGGACAGATCGGACAAAGTAAGCGCCGGAGAAGGTGATCCGATCGCGGCGTTGTATTCCGTAACAAGATGAACGATCTGCGCCGGGTTGGATGTGTTCGCGATCGCAAGCGTGCCGCCGATCAGGTTCGCAAGAGTCATTCTTGCGGTTTCCTCTCTGGACTGTTCAATCTCGTTCTGCATCTGGGTCATTAACGCCGCTAAGAAGCTGCCGAATTCTTCCGGGCCTTTCATTGCTTCTCTAAGCTGATCCCGGTAAACAGTGATAAAGCGCTGCGCGGTCACCTTGCCATAGAAGTTCGTCTGAACGGCCTGCGGCTTTTTGACTTCCCAAGGATCTTTAGAAGCCCCATTAGTAAGCTTGTAAGCTTCGTTATCCTTCCAGTCCGAATCAATAAACTGGATCTTTCTGACGTGGTTGCCGTACTGGAGCGTGTCAGTCTCCAGAAGACGAAGCTGCCTTGTATACGGTCTGTTACTGTAGATCGTCCGTGAAAGGACCTGAGAGATGGCCGTAACAAGCTTGTCATATCCGGCTTCAAGTCCGACTTTGGCTACCGCCACAAAGTCTTTTGTGTCTACCCTCGACAATGCCGCTTTACCAGCAGCCTGTGCAACGATGGCGTTTAATACCGTGCTGATCTGTACGGTGTCAAGAAAATTGATGGCCATTATTTACCCCCTTTATTTGGTTCACCCCTCAGGAGTGATCCTAATACTTCATCTGCGGATTCTTCCGGCGTATCGTCCCTTCCTATGGTATTGATGTTTCGGGACAGGACGGCGCCTGTCAGCTTTTCGATCGCCTTTAGAATCTTGTCTTCCTTTTCCGGTTCCGGCTTTTTCTCCGGTTCCGGTTTCGTTTCCGGTTCCGGCTTTTCTTCCGGTTCCGGATTCTCTTCCGGTTCCGGCTTTTCTTCCGGTTCCGGCTTGTCTTCCGGTTCCGGTTTCGCTTCCCCCAGAATCCGGTCAATGATTGCGCTTTCTGAGATGCCCGCAGCGCGTAAAAGTTCGACTTGTTCTTTTGTCATTTGTGCAGTCCCTTTCTATTTTATTTAGTTCCGGTCTTGTCCGCCCGTTACCGGAAAACCGACCCGCTGCGAATATCACGCAGCACTTCATATATCGGCACCTCCGTGATGAGGAAGAGGAATAAAGAAAATACATCAGAGATTTGTGGCCCCGGTGTAGTCCATTACATTAGTCTGCCCCGATTTTTCCCAAGCGGTTTCGCTGATCCGGGTAAGCCGGACAGAATCCCGTTTAAGCAGAATGTTTCTGTCTGTTGATTCGTAACCCATATCGAGACAGTAACCGCAGCCGATGTCAAGACCGATATGGCGCCCGGTTCCGCCGAATGTGGTATACAACAGACTTCCTTCGGTTCCCTGTGCGGGAGTTGTGATCACCGAGCAATTATTAATCTGCCCGCTACTCCATTGCTTATCCCCGGTACAATGTCCCGTGAAGCCGCTGCAGTCATATCCAACCTTGCCCCGGCTGTTCCGCTTGATCTGTACGATCTCTTCCGGGCTGTACTTTTTAAAGTAATTCGGTTCCGCAGCGATCAGGGATTCCATGACAGCATCAGACAGGATAACACCTTTTGCGCCATAAAAATAAGCGTAGTTTTCGCGATTACGGTACATATCAAGTCCGCGCTGAATTGCCTTGTTAAACCGCATCATGTTCGTTCTCCATCGTATCGGCTAAATGCTGGATCGCCAAAGTGTTATTATGCAGCGCTTCTGTAATCTTATCCATTTCCTCTTTATGTCGCTCTTCTTCCTTATCCAGTTTCCAGAAGAAAGCAATGCACATAACAATAGGAAACGCGTATGATCCTACAAGTGTAAGTAAGTCCGAAAAAACCATATTACACACCTTCTTTTGATTGCCATAGTTAATAGTAACGGGCGGAAGGTTATGCCCCGCGCATGGGGCGCGGAAATCCTTCCGGGACTGCGCTGCTCCGCCCTTCCGCCATACTTAATATACCACAATATATAGATTCTTGTCAAACTATATATTGTATATCTTCATAAAAAGATTCTGGCAGGCCAGATCCTCAAAGTATACCTTTTTCCGTAGGTATGCTGTCCATAGCGCCGAGTGATTCCGCAGGAATCGTCTGTGATCCGCTTCGGTATTTTCGTAGCGTTTCGGGCTGCCTGATACCGTTCGGCTAATCAGATAACAGGACATGTTTTTATGCCGATATATGCATATCCCGCCGACTGCAGACAGCGGGACAAACTCCCGAAGCGGAAGCTTCCTGATGTTTCCCCGGTCTTCTATCCGGAAGCTGTTACCGACTGCAACATCATGGAATTCCGTTCCGTGGGTTGTGCGGTACAGCGCCGTGTTTTCCTTTTCTTCCGCGAGTTTTTCCGATCTGGGGAATACCAAAAGCATATCCTGTGAATGTTCTATCATCTCGGTTCCGGTTTCCTGCATATAAAGGAAAGTGTCCAGTATGCCATACCCCGCTAATATTTCAGAATGAATCTTATCCGTATTTGCCAGAAGGATTCTCCGCGGTTCCGGTCTTCCGTCCACCACTCTGTTTCTGGTTATACTTTCATCGGCGTGCAGCCAAGCAGAAAACAGATCATATTTCCTCACTTCGTCCGGCTGCGGAATAAACTCATCAAAAAGCAGCACTTCCACATCGTCCAGTGAGATGGAACGAATGCTGCCGAAAGTGGACAGGGAAGCTGCCAGCCCGATCTCGTCCCCAGTTTCTTCATTCAGAAAATGGCCGAGCATTTCCTTTTCAAGAGATGCTTTTATCTTCCAGCCCCGGACGCGATTCAGCGATTTGAAGATCTGATAGCGCGGATCTGTGATGATCCTCAAAGCATTCTTATTCCGCCGGAAGTACATGAAGTATTTTTTCTCATCCACGCACCACTGTAGCGACCCGAAAGTCTTCCCACCACCACGCAGCGAAACGATTATTGTATATGGGTACCCGAGTCCCATAATATAGTTAAAATCCAAATAGCCGGACTGCGTATACAGTCCGGCCGCATCAATAATATGATAATCCATGATTACTTTCTTCTGGAAGAAGAGCGACTCCGGTTGTCGCGCCGATCCTCTTTGTCTTCTTTCTTTGCATCGGCGAAGTCCAGGCGCTCAACGATGATATCAGTAGTGTATCGGGTTACACCATCCTTATCCTCATAGCGTCCGGTCTGGATCCGTCCGGAGACACCGACCCGCAGCCCTTTCGAGAAATAATCGTCTACGAATTCCGCAGATCTCCCAAAAGCTACACAGCGGATAAAGTCCGCTTCATCCGATCCGATCCGGTCTACCGCAAGCGTAAAATTTGCAATGGTCAGGTCTTTAGCGTTCCTGATCTCCGGCTCCGCTGTCAGTCTTCCAATAAGCGATACATTATTCATTTACAGTCCCTTTCTCCCGGTTCCGCCCGGGCACGGTTTTATATTTTGCAGCACCCCTTAATAGTGCGGGGTGCCTACAATCTCATAATATGTGGTGTTATTTACAATATACTGCGTCCCATATACATCGGTAATAGTAACCATGTTATTCGCGTCTTCTATCTTGACTACATTCGGGATGATCTGGTTTGTCTGTCCCACTTCCCGGTATAACTGCACATCCATCACTCTCTCCTTTCTCCCCAACCACAATAGTGATTATCACTCACATAAATCCCATATGAATCCTTGTGATGACAGTAGCTTCCGCTGTGGTGTTGGCAATCCTTACACCGTATAATCTCCGCATTGGGGATGGAGAGAGTTGGCATTGATTTAATAGCTTTCTCGAACATCCGGTATCTTATCCAGCATCCGCTATCCCATCTTTGATCATCAGTATCTTTTTCAAATGCCTCTTGATACATTTTCTCGCAAAGCGCGTCCCCGTCAATCGGCCTCATTTAATCACCACCGTTTCTATGATCTCCGCGCTCCGGTAAAAATCTTCCGGAGTCATGGCGTACAAGTTCTGGTAGATCTCCAATATCTCGACATTTGTCAGAATATAGGTCTTATCGTCAGGGTGGCGGAGAAACTCCGCCCGGATCACTTCATCCGATCCGGCGCGGGTGATCCGCTCCGCGTACCGTACAATTTCTTTTCTGCCTTCGATGTCGAAAAATGTTAGCTTCAAATTGTACTTATAAGCTTTTCTGGTCATTAGATCGTGCCTGTTTGCCATTGGTCACCTCTCTAACAATTCCATGTATGTATAATGCGCATCTGGATTCTGCTTAACGATAAACCACATCAAATCGCAAGCCTCTGCCAGCGTATAACCATCTCCGTCATCGTACCGGGTTCTTGCCATCGTCTTGGACTTCTCGTCATAAAAAACATCAATTACCGCGTATCTCATTTGTGCAGCGCTCCTTTCTATATACGGGACTATCCCCACCTACTATTATACAGACTGTGCAAATTTTTGCAAGCTATTTTTCGCCATATTTGTCAAAAATTAAGTCGCGGAATGCCTGTGCGTCTTTTATCAGTTCTTCATACTCTGCAGTATCGGAAAGCGTCTTCATTGATGGGCGGATCGTCACGCATGGCGCTATCCGCAGCATATGCCCGTCCACCCAGATAAATTTACGGATATGATCTATATACACGGCTTCCGTTTCACCTTCATAAAATGTAAATGTCGGTTTCAGAAAAGCGCTGATCCCGCCAGCTGCTTCAAGTTCCTGTGCGCCTCTCTTGTTTACCCCGGCAATAGTGATATGTAGGGTAGAATCCTGGACATATACATATTTCTTTGCGCCCCTCGTTGCGAACTGTTCATACATTCCTTCATATTCATATACGCCCATATAATGCCGGATGCCCTTCGGATCATCCGCATATGATCCGGTTTCCGTACTTTTCCGCTGCCGTTCTGCATTGTATTCTGTCCAGTCTATATCCCCAATATATTTTACACTGTCAGTGTCGCAATAGATAAAATCCGCACTGTCCGAATGGGCAAGCCGGATCCCTTCTTCCAGCCTGTACCGCGCCCATGCCGTACACCAGACACCCCACTGATAAGGGAAAAATGCCCGCTTATTCGACTCTTCCAGAAGCTCCGGCAGCGTTACGGAGTCGTCCGGCTTAAACTCCCCGCCATTGTACAAAATGCTTTGTTTTACGGGATTCTGGCCGCTCATACCATACACCGAATTAAGCTTGTTCTTATTTTTCGTATAGTATATGTCCTGATCCGGCACCCCTTTTAATTCAGTTTTCTTCCTATAATAATACTGTATACATTCGATGAGCGGTTTCGGAAGCTTTCCATATTTAGCATACTGCAATGTGATTACATCCATATCGGCAGCATATTCTGATAGGATAATCTTAAGATCTATGTCTGTTACGGTAGTTTCCAGATAGTCCGCCGACAGGATCCGCCCATTATCATAAGATCCGCCGACTATATTCCGGCATTTGTCGATTGCCAAATATGGGCATCCCCAGAAGGGATCGCGCAGCTTAACGTCCCACAGCACTATTCGGCATAGTATAGCTTTTTTCCGTCTGCCCATGAGATCATGCAGCTTTTCGGGTGTGGGATCGGAGACACTGCGAAACGCTCCGACCGGAAATATATCATTACATTCCGTATCAGGATAGCTGCTGGATCGGTCAGCCGATTTTACATTAGTAATGATTTTACCCGCATAATATCGGTTTGCATGGGTATTCCCGCCCCGAAACGCTTCCCGCAGTAGTGTATAAGTTTCCCAGTCCGGCAGCTGATCCTTAACGTAAAACGGACTGATCCGGCGCATGGCTGCCTTAACATCCCGGCGGACATACCCTGTAGAAGTAAGCGGGATCGTATATAGATTATCCTGATCATGGGCCATTTCTACGGCCAGCGCTTCAACGAGGCCCCTTACATCATTTATACAGTATTTCAATTCTTCGTCGGATAATGGGGTCCACGGATAGCGCTTCATATCATAAACATAGTTTTCCTGTTTCTGATCTTCAACGCCCATCTTCCTGAGATATTCCCTTAAAGACATATTGCTATGTAGATAGCTGCAGCGGAATTCCAGATGGTCAAACATATCACACTTTAATATTTTCCGAGATTCTACCGCGAACACTTCATCATTCGTAAAATGATACTGTCCCGATAAAAATTGAAATTCAAAGGATAGGTTATGCACATAGATAACATAATACTCATTATCATTGCACGATTCCGCCAACGTGCGAAACCATCGCATACATTCTTTCCAACTTCGTCCAATGATCGTATCACCATGCAAGCCGAGTTGAAATTGCCAGATATACATGATGCTGTGCTTATCATCTATCCGGGTTGTCTCAATGTCAAACGCACAGATAATATCCTTGTAATAGCGTTTTTTCTTCATTCCCTGATTTCCCCGCCTGCGGGGTTGTATCGGTATTAACCGTTTCAATTCTTCACTATGCAGCGCTTTGTAGTTCAGAATCATTTACTTCCTTCCTTCTCTCGCGTCCGCCCCTTCTATAAAGTCATCAAACGAGATTACGCTATTACTGCGCGGTTGCTGTTCAAAAGTCTTTTCATGCTTAAACCACGTTTCGTAATTCTGCGCAAGTGATTGCGGATCTATCCGCTTATCTTTTGCTGTCTTGTAAAGATCAACAAGCTGCTCAGAGTCGCGCCCTTTATAGTCTTTATGTTTCTTCACCTCGCGCATGAATTCGCCGAATTCCGCAGCGTTTTTCTTTGTAATAAAATTGTATCCACGTTCATGCATGGATTCAATAAATGCCTTTTGTGCTGCTCTGGCTCCGGAAACTGTTCCTGTTTTTAATCCCAAAAACCGATCAACCTCGGACAGTGCTTTATATAACTGCTTTTCAGTTGTGATAGATTTAAGCGGCGCGAAGCCTTTTTTCCAATTCTGATAGGTTCTGCTTTCGGCAAACTCAGAAACGCCAAGCCGCGCCAGTCTTTTATTCGCAATTTTCCGCAGTCTGGAATATTCGGATTTTGCTTCCCGGATATCTATTCCTGTTATGATCTGGTCTAATGTCATGACATCACCCCCTTTACTGTATCATACCACATTGCAAAATTTTGCACAACAAATACATTACGAACATTATTCACAAAGTTATCCACACCCTTATCCTGGGGCGGGG
>Ga0247611_10008726_pt1 | contig 12408 bp, 13 predicted proteins | sample 177DNAGHGhighgp2_FD_192422 | JGI IMG/M metagenome (GOLD analysis project Ga0247611, IMG submission 192422) | Sheep rumen microbial communities from Palmerston North, Manawatu-Wanganui, New Zealand - 1770 DNA GHGhigh gp2 | ecosystem: Host-associated > Mammals > Digestive system > Stomach > Rumen... | reverse complement strand
CTTTAGGGAATTCACTTCGCTCTGCAATGATTTTGGTGACGACGCCTTCAATAGAATGTGTGGCAAACCCGTGATGGTCTTCATCAAAATCAAGGATTATTCCGTGTGCATTCTTATATCCTGATGACATGATGCAAGTCCACTTCACTTTACCTCCGACAAAGAAAGGCTCACCGCAGCATTGTATCTGCCATGATTCATAGTAGATAGTACACGAATCCATCTTCGTCTCTTCGGTGATGTCGAGTTTGGCGATGTATTCTTGAAGAACCGCCATCTCTTTGGAAATATCTGTGCAGCAAGAATCACCTTTCCAAATCTCACCACATTTACCTGTTAGGCGGAGAAGATTTGTTAGCGGAAAATCTGTATGATTTAACCAAGATTGACGATAGCCATATAACCCAAAAGCATTTAGTACCCTAAAGCCTTCCGATATAATTGCTGAAACAAAATCCTTAAAAGGAACTACTTCATGCACCTTCTTTTCTACGACTTTTTCTTCTTTCGCTTCCTCACAATAATATACTTTTTCGTCGAATAAATCAATCTGTAGCATATCGTCTATATGGTTCAACTCAATATTCAATACGCCCGGCTCCCGTTCCCATGAAATATAATAGGGACCATTCTCTTTCATCAATTCTGTACAAGCCTCTATCATCGTCTCGAGCGGATTATCGCCGAGATAACTGGCATTGTACCATACTTTCTTGTCATTTATCAGCATCAATATCTGGCACCATCCGTAAGACAAGTTCTGTACATGAAATTTGAATGCGTTGTGTTTCATTGCTTAATATTATGTTATCCACTACTATTAATCAATGCAGATGCAAAGGCAGAGGTAACGACCTGTCTTTTGTTACGCAGAACGACCCTATACGTACTCGTTTCGCTCTGGGAGCTGCATTGATATTATTGCCAAGTTTCATCGTATTATCTTCAATAATCGAATTACCAGATAACCATAAGGGGCAGTTTTGTGAGACGACACGCCCCCGCAAACATCCGACAACTCGAATACTCAACCATTATTTTACTCTTATCCGTTCTCCTTTTCGACTCAAATATACTTTATCATCATTCAGATATTTCTCGACAATCTCATCATTGTCATAAAGATAGTATAAGGCGACAGTATCAGGAAGGCACTTTGCTAATAGGAGAGCGATGTCATATCCTCTTTCTTTCCAAGAGTGCCAATCATAGTGCAGATTTGTCCTATTTGTCAGAAAATCCTCATTCCATTGCTTCAGTCCTTCGCCATCTTCTATCTTGATAGAGTTCTGCCGCCCTTCTTCGTCTTCGATTGTAATCTGTTCTGAAGAACCTATCTTCCATCCTGAGTTATCGCAGAACATCTTGTCATCATCAGTTGTAGACGGCTCTATGTACACAACATATTTCTCCACGTTTTCATAGTTCCAAGGCGTAAAATCATAGACGAATTTTCTTCCTCCTGTTTCTCGGACAATCCGCTCTATTTCTTGTACTTTTTCTGTGTATTCTTCAGCCAAGCAATCGTCTATTAAATCAAGAATCGTTGACCGTACATTCTTTAACCACGGCCAATATTGGCAATCCATCAGATAGCAATTTACATTGGGACCAGCACCTTTTTCAAGAAGGAATTTGACCATTTCAGGTTCCCGCTCATAGTAAGCACACACTATGGGTGGCATCCCGTCAAAACCAAACAAATTTATGTCAGCTCCATACGACAGTAACAACTCCACAATCTCTTTGCAAACACTCTCGTTTTTTGCCTCAATAGCCATTAATTCTTCCTCAGAGTATTTCTTACTTATCATAACCCCATGAACTTTGTAATCCTCTACCGCCCTCTGAAGCACAGATTCACCATTATCGTCAAGACAATTGACATTAGCGCCTCTTTCTAATGATAGTTTTATCTGTTCAATATCCCATTCTGAACATGCCTGTAGAAGTATGTCATCTAACTTTGTGTGATTATGCAAGTTCTTGGGCATCGTCAATCTTAACTGGTCCAACGTCATTTCATAGAAAAGGTCTTTAATCTCCTCCCATGTGTATGTTCTTGGTTCTTTGATGTAGCCATAGGTGTAAATGTTTTCAACCATTCTATCAATAGCCTTCCCCGAATCAGCATCCAGAATAAGCGTACATGCCACCTTGGGACCAGTATGGCCTTCTCCCTCACAATCGATATAATACCCTTCTGTGACCTGTATTTCTCCCGAATTGGCAATCTCTTCCAATAACTCCCAGAACCAATGCAATAACTGTTCTACGGTTACATCATGGTTAAAGCTGCTATACCTCAATTTCTTGAAAGGAGTACCATTATTCTCCCAATGCAGCCACCAATAGTATAGTAGTTTGTTGGGATTATCAGCAGATATTAGTGCGGCCTTACACCATACCTGAATAGCATAGTGCAACTTTAACGTCGTTGCTACAACCAATGCATAGCTACTGTGTGGTTCTTTCATTAAACTGCGATTTATTCTATAAATCTGGTCAGGAGCCTTCAACGCAATACGTGATATACCACAATCATGTGTTGCAGTGACATCTCTCGCTATCTCTATATCGTGAAGGGAGAATTCCTCTTGAAAATTATTCACCTTGCCCATAGTTATTCACTCCATTGGATACACATTCTTCAAACAATGGTGTTGCTCTCCGTATATAAATGACAGTGACATAAAGCCGTTGTGCTTGTATTTGCCTGCTTTTAGGTAGTCATGTAGTACTGTTTCTAGCAAGTCTTTTGATGTTGCCACACTGAAAACAAGCACATACCTTCCAGTCTTATGTAATAGCTCGTCATTCAGTTTTTCACAACATGGAACTCCAAGTTTCTCAAGCTCGGACAGAAAAGAACTCAAATGGAAGTCTTTGAACTTTGTCCAAAGTCTATCCCTGAACAGCGGAGGAACGACCACAACCAATGTCTTCTTATGTTTGCTTTGAATGAATCTGATTATCGAAATGGCCTCAAGATAATCACTCTCTCTGATTGTCACATTACAGGACATTACTTCTTTCACCGCCTTCCAGTTAATATATTGTAGCTGCTCATCTTTCCGCATAGAATTCTGGTAAAAATGTTTGTATATGCTGCAATATCTCAAATCCTGACTCAACGGAAGACCTACTTCCAAGGCAAATGAGGCTTTATGCTCCACTTTTCTGTTCCAGCTTTCGATAGGCATCATTTTTGTGCCCCACTCATCGCAGAACTTGTTTTGCTTCTCAGCCCAGTTTATTCTATCAATGCTTCTCATATTTCTCTATTTCAATATATTATTATAATGGTGGTTCAACACTCTTTGTGCTGGCTTCTTGAACCTGATTATGGGGTCGATGAAATAGAGCTCCTCTCCGTCCTTTAGCACGTTGTCACCATCGGCGGAAACATCAGTCATAGCCAAATATTCATTGACGTAATAGTATCGGTTCTTAGGTATCAATCCCAATCCTTCTATCAAATAGCGGTCAATCTCTTCTTGCTTAGGAATCTTATAGATATTGGCGAAATACTTCTGAGTCAGGACAAAATGTACCTCTCCAGCATCTTGGGTAATACCCATAAAACGACAATAGGTGTTAGGAAACAAAAAGTTATGTATTACATGTTCATAGAGTGCATCTTGAGCATAAATCCGCTTGATGGCCGATTTCGCAAACGGATTTCTCAACTTCACAACCGAGCCGGTATCTCTTTTCACAATGGTCTTGTAACCAGGTATTCTCTTCCGTTCAGCGGAGTAAATCGGCTGCTCTTCCACAGGGAAAAACGCCTCATTCAAATCGTGATACACTTCTTTTCTTGTAACCATATTCTGATTCTTTCTCTTTGCAAAATTACTAAAACATTCTATTTCCCTCTGATTTCTGCAAGGCTTTCAAAAAAAAATCGTATCTTTGCAATCTCAAATAACACATCGCAATATGACAAAAGAAGAACTGGTTGGACTGAAAAGATACCAATATATACGCATCAAGAAAGACAATACTATTTTGAAAGGCTTGTTGGAGAATAGAAAAGTCGCCATCTACTTTGAGCGTTCCTACAACGATGAAATGAATCAATTCCTCAATAGGGAATACGACGTTCTTCTCTCCCTCCTTAATTATCACAATATCGCTTTTATTTATGCCCCTCTGTGGTTGAAAAATATCGATGAGTCCATCAGGTTCAATATTCCCAATAGTAATCTCAGTTCTTTGGACAACAAAATCAGCGTCGAGGATATCTACAAGATAATCGATGGCAACCTCGTCACAAAACCAATTCTCAACCTACCGATGATTCTTGTGTCCGACCCTGAGAATGAAGCCGGCTATTCCGCTGACGAACTGGGTGACGACAAAATAGGACTCTATTGCTATTACATTGAGTATGGAATGGACCTTCTGAATCGTTATCGTCCAAACGAATATCCCTGCATTTTCAATCATCCGAGCCCTGTACGATACAATAAAACTGATTCAACTGAAGAAGAAACAGATACCGTCAACGAAGATGAGGGCATATTATTCCGTGAAGGTGACGAGGAAGAACCGAATATTGCTCCCCAAGACCGAGCCGACTGGGGCGACATTGAGACTTTGTCATACGAAATTCAGTACCGCATCCAACGTCTTTATGACATGGGATTAAACGAATCCTTCATTCGCCAAATAATAGCACTCCCCGAGCCAAAGCTCAGCCCGCTTACCATCACCGACGAGTTCCGCATCCTACTGCCCGATTATAACAATATGGAGATTGTACTACACCCACTATCGAAGGCACTCTATTTCTTCTATCTCCGTCACGAGGGAGGCGTGAAGTTCAAGTACCTTCGTGACTACCGAGATGAGTTTTTCAACCTCTACAGCCTCCTCTCGCCCTGCGAAAACCCCGACAAAATCAACCAGAGTATCGACAACATCATTGACAGTACAAAGAATACCGTTAACGAGAATTGCAGCCGCATAAAATCAGCTTTCGCCTCCAAGTTCCAAGACCATTTGGCTCGTAAATACTACATCACAGGCAAACCGGGAGAACCCAAACGCATCATCCTCGACCGGAAGCTGGTGGAAGACAGGTCAGGATTGATAATAGAAAGATAGAAAGGGATGGCCTACTCTGTAACGACTCCCGAAAGTTGGATTGAATAATTGTTAATACAACAAAAACACTAAAGTCATGTTGCCAGAAGATGTAAAGAAGGAGTTAGAGAGATTCCTATTTGAATTACCTATTGAGAAGTTTTCAAAGGAATGGGAAGCTGTTCAAGCTGCCATATCCATGCTCAACTTCCCCAAGTCATTCAAAAAAGGAACTCACGTGTTTCTAACTTCATACAATAGAAATCACGAAGAAGGTTGTTATGATGACAAGGAAATGAGCATCAAGATATATCCTCAAAAAGTCGTGATGAGCAGAAGACATGCTGAATACAATTCGTTTGTTGGCATAGATAGAAACAAGGTATACAGATACATAACTCCTAGTGATAAATATGGAGCATCTGACTTTCAAAAAGTAATGTCCGATTTAAGTGGATTATTCACAAGTTGCTACTATACTGACAGCTCCGATGCAAGTGGTGTCTGTTATAGTAATGCAAACTTTTCTATCATTACGAATGTTAAGTAATCACCCCTGAAAAGCCCTTATTCTGATGTTTATATAGTCATTCATTGTAAAAACCAAAAAAGGAGAAAAATAGTGGAAAAAAGTTATATTGATTTTATATATGAGTTTGAACGGGATTGTAATGATTTATCTTGTGATACTGTTTCTCGCCTTTGCAAACGTGCCATCAAGAAGATGAACAAACTTGAACCTACTTTGGCAGGTTCAAGTGACGATTACCCATCTTCCTTCTCATTTTTTGATATTTTGTCTGTTGAATTACAATCGAAATATTATGATGAAATCAATCCTTGTCTACAAAATTATGTGGAGGGAATCCTTGTCGACGAATTCGACAATTTACCCCTATTGGAAAGGTTTGTTTTGGAACATAGTGAATGTGCCGTAAATTTAGAATGTGACATTGAAGCCGTTCATGTAAAGATATTCCACGCTTTCTACGAAATGCTTAATGCACACTGGTTGTGTAAGAAGATACAGCGTTTTGAAGAAAAACGGTGGTAACAAATAAACTACAATAATGACCCAATCACAACAGAATAGAGAAAAAATAGACTTCCCTAAAACAAAAAATCATGTCCAAAATCCACATACTACCAAGTGAATTCAACCAATCATTAGAACTGCAGCTTGCCTACTCCATCAAGGCGGGTTTCCCCTCTCCTGCCGAGGACTACCAGCACGAGACATTGGACTTCAACCGTGACCTTATCAAACACCCAGAAGCCACTTTCTACGGTCGTGTAGATGGCGATAGTATGATTGAGGCTGGTATCAACGATGGTGACATTGCAATCATTGACCGTAGTGTCGAGGCATCCGACGGTGATGTGATTGTGGCTTTCATCAATAACGAATTTACCATCAAATATCTTGACCTATCCCATAAGTCGGAAGGCTATATAGAACTACGTCCTGCAAACAAGAAATACCACCCCATCCGAATCAACGATAGTGACGACTTCGAGGTTTGGGGAGTAGTGGTCTGGACTATCAGAAACTGGAAAAAATGAACTATGTACGGCATCATTGACTGTGATAACTGCTACGTCTCGTGTGAGAGGGTTTTCCGTCCGGATTTGAACGGGAAACCCGTCGTCGTGCTCTCCAACAACGACGGATGTATCGTTGCACGGTCGAATGAGGCAAAGAAACTCGGCATCAAAGCCGGACTTCCCTACTTCCAATTACAGCAACAATTCCCCGACCAGAAGATTGCCGTCTTCTCGTCCAATTACGAGCTTTACGGAGAATTGACCGGCCGTGTGGTCGAGATTATCCGACAAGAAGCACCACAGTACTTCCGTTATTCCATAGACGAGTGTTTCGTCTATTTGGACGGTATGGAGAGAATAGACCTCAAACAATGGGGTGAAAACTTGCATAACCGTATCAAGAAATCGGTCGGAGTCCCCGTGAGTATAGGACTGGCTCCCAACAAGACTCTGGCAAAGATGGCGAGCCACTTTGCAAAGAAACACTCCGGATACCGACACTGCTGTCTGATTGACACCGATGAGAAGAGAATTAAGGCATTGAAACTATATCCCGTAGATGAAGTGTGGGGAATCGGAAGGAGATATGCAGCAAGACTTGAAAATCTCGGAATACATACTGCATACGAGTTTGCTTCAATGTCCAAAGAAGCATTGAATGCCACTTTCAACAATATTGTGATATATCGTACTTGGGCTGAGTTGAACGGTATAGACTGTGTTCCCAACGAGGCTATGGCCAATAAGAAGAGCATCTGCACGAGTCGAAGTTTCAACGGGATGATTTCCGATTTGGAGACAATCAAGATACATGTTGCCAACTATGCCGCCCGATGTGCCGAGAAACTACGACAGCAGAACACGGTGGCTTCCATCGTAGGGGTTTTCCTAAACACAAACTTTTTCCGTGAGGATTTGCCACAATACTGGCAGTTTAAGGAGCTAAACCTACCCACACCGTCCAATTCCACTACCACAATAGTTAAAGCCGCCCACGGGGTCTTAAATGAGATTTTCAAGGAGGGGTATCAATACAAGAAAGCCGGTGTAATTGTAATGGGCATTGCTCCGACTTCTCCAATCCAACTCAATCTCTTTGACATCAACGCCGAAAGATTTGAGAAGTTGAAGTCCCTCGATAAGGTGATAGACAGAATCAATAAGGTGAATGGGACAGAGACTGTGATATTGGCAGCTCAGCAATACAGACAGAAAAACGAGCAAGGGAAAGCCGAAGTGTTTGCCAATTCCATCAAGCACGATTTCAGAAGCAAGAACCCCACGACACGATGGAGTGATATCATTAGATTAAAATAACCATCTACATATATGGATTACAAAGAATATTCACAGTATTTCAAAAAGTATGTTGAATTAAGAGACCAGAATATGAACAAGGAAGCATACGAACTAAATAAACCGTTAGTAGAAGAACTTGGTGTTATTGAGGCTAATCAAATTCATAACACTGCTAAATGGGAGTATGCTCTGCTTAAAGCCAAAAGATATACTGAAACAAAGGCACAGCTCACAAAGGAAGAGTTTGAAGATGTACTTTTTACGATAAGTCATCAGATGACGGCTAAATTGTTCAAAGAACTATATCAACAAGACCGTCTATCTCTCGAAGCCATTAAGAGTTCTTTGGTTGATGTATATACGGAAAGTGAAGATTTTGACCAAATGTTCTTCTTGCCACTATTCAAGAGAGTCAAAGAAGAAGATGAGGTATTACTTGTCTCTGAAGAAGACAAGAAAAGATATGAAAGTCTCCCAGATAGAGTCGTAATATACAGAGGAATGAGAGAGGGGGAGAACATTAAGAAAAAACTCAGTTACACATTAAGTTTTGATAAGGCAGTCTTTTTTGCAGACAGGCATTCTAAACAATCAGAAAAAGGTGTCGTTGTTTCAGTCGTTGTAAATAAGTGTGATATCTTGGCTGTTATCACAGAAAGAAATGAAGATGAAGTCATAATAGACCCCGAAAACTTGGGAGAAATTACCATCGTTCAAGATGGGAATGGCCCCACAAACCGACCCTATGTTGATGTCACTACCACTATTGACGATGACTCCGATACCGTTGTCTTGTATCGAGCATCCGATGAAGAAACATACCAAAACAGTTATGAAAATTACGACTGGTCGGATTTAGAAGATGGTTGGAGTACTGACTTGAAACGAGCCGAAAAAGATGTTCAATCCAGTGAATCGGAAGGAGAGGAGGAGATGGTGGTTATCGTTGTAGAAATCAACAAAAAGTATTTGTCGGAGTACGATAAGGTGAAACAGACTTACACGTTAGACATTGAGAAAGCAATGGAAGAGGATGAAGATTTTGAAGAACCGGGTATATTTTTTGATGGAGCAGAATAAAAAATGATAAACTGAGGAATATCAAATGCTATTAAACCGTAAATCTACTATTTACAAATGAAAATATCCATATCCACATCTGTGGATATGAATAGTGATTGACCGAACAAACAAGGTAAATGGTACGGAGGGTTATTCCGGCTTTACAACAGAAGCAAGAACCCCACTACACGGTGGAGTGACATTATTTGATTGTAATAATAACACCAAAGTTATGCAAACATACTACCACGGCACACACAAATTGTTTGACAAGTTTGACCTCTCACACGCCCTCGAAGGTGACGGAAAGGTCAAGTTCGGTTTCGGGGTATATGTAACTTCAAAATACGAATCAGCCGTACATTATTCGGCATCGAACAAGTCCGCCACCGAACACTACGTCTATACTCTTGAAGTTCCCGATAAGACGGAGAAGAACCACATTGCCTTCAAACAGCCGATAAACCCCTCGATAGTTGCAAAGGCAGAGAAAAAGTTGGAACATACCATTCCGACGAAATTCACAGAAGACGGTAAAGAGTTCAGGAAGTATCTTGCAAAGGAACTCACTGGTCATATAGACATCGAAGGCGAGAAGGCTGCATCAAAGTTCCTCGTGAGTATCGGGGTCATCTTCATCTGCTGGCCATATTCGTGGAAGAATCCTGCCTTGGGCGACAATATGGCGGTGCTTGATGAGTCGGTCATTACAATCACCAAAGTTGAAAAAGTCAATCCGGATAAGAAATGAGTTTTTACAGTGTAGCACAATTCATTGAGAAGTATTATCCTCAATACTATTCCATAGAGACCTATCCAATGACCGAGAGTGTCTCATTCTGTGAGGTCAAGGGAGAGTGGGGATTTTTCAGCAATTTCGCCCATACTCCGATACAGTATGACGGTGTTACATACAAAAATGTCGAGCAGTTGTTCCAGATGATGAAGTTCACGGACAAAGAAGTTCGAGATAAGGTCTATGCTGCACCCAATCCGAAGATGACCGCCAAACACTACGAGAAAACCCATAGACGTGATGACTGGGGAATGATAATCGTTGATGCAATGAAACAGTGTCTTCAATTGAAATATGAGCAAAGTGGGGAGTTTAGAACAGCATTAGAACGGAGCAAAGGCAGGTACATCGTAGAGGACCAAAGTTCGTTTAAGAAGAGTTGGGCAGACACTTGGGGTGTGAAAAAGCAGGGTGATTTCTATGTGGGACCAAACCTAATGGGACGGTTGCTAATGGAACTTCGGGATAATGGTCGTCTTGAGTATGCACCTGTTTCATTCATTCGGTGTATCAAATAATATATTTGTCCTGTAATATATTTGTCCTGTCCAAGGATGATTTGGACAGGATAGACAATAAAGGAAATGAATAATCTTAATAATACGACTAACAATGAATAACGAGAAGAACTTATCATTACCAAGAGAAATCTACAATATCTCTGACGGGCAGATAGTAATCGTTGCCTCTAAACAGACCGTAGACAGGGTTGATTTGAGAGCGGCGAACATCATTATGAGAATCTGTGATAGACTTCAAATTACCAAGCCTCAAATCCTGTTCTCTTATTCGGACATAAGCGATTATCAACATAAGATATTCGCTAAACCCATACAGGCGTCGAACACTGGTTGTTTATGGATGTACTCCGTTTATCATATCAAGGCATTCGTTGAAGCATACTTCAACCTTTCCGTTGAGGATATAGTCAAAGCCCTTTACTTGAAGAAGAGTACTTGGACCAGTCGTCAGCCTACCCTTATTCACATAAGTGATGAGGATAGACGGAAAGTTCAAGAGATGGAAACAGAAGAAATCGTCAGGAGGATACAGGAATTAGAGGATGGTTCAGAAGACCTTTCTTTTCCCGATTTGACTCACTCCATTGAGTTTCTTTCATATAAAGCACCCACCAAGGAGAAGACGATAAAAGATTTGGAGAAGATATTGTCGGATGCCATTTACAATGACTACGACATAGATTTTGACGAAATCATCAAGAGAATTAAGGCGGAGAATAAACGTAGTTTTAATCTGTGGTTTGATTATTACCCCAAAGATAAAGATAAAGATAAAGACAAAGACAAAGACAAAGACAAATACAAATACTTTACCAAGTTTGATATATATGTGTCCGAGACAGCAAAACTTGAACTCACAGCCATCCACAAAGCTGTATATCTTGCATTCTTACTTTCGGAAAAAGGAGAAGTCTTGGATGACCCATCTTTCTTGTTCTTTGATGAACTAAAAGCAATCTATAAGCGACTGCCCGACACAGTAAAAGATTTGGAAAATGGTATTGTTAGCAAAGATTTTTCTACAACAACACTAAACGGTTATAGGACAGAAATCAGAAATGCAATAAAACAGCATATCTCAAACAAGAACATTGTTGATGAATTTGCAATTGAAGGTTATAAAGGGAAACCTTTCAAGATACAACGTTCCACAGAAAAGTTACGTAAAGAAATAATAAAACTATTTGGTCTTCAATCTTTTGTTAGGTAAACGGAAAGGCTTTTACGATTTAAGGGTAGAGTACTAAAATACTCTACCTTTTTTATTTTCAATACTTTATACGTTTTTATGAAAAATCATTGAGCGAAAGTGTCCAATTTTTCAAAAACACGACACTAAAATTCTTCATTTTCAAAGACATTTATCAAAATGTGTCTTTTTTTTCATATGATTTTACGCCCAATATACAGGCAATATTGCCTGTCGAGTCCAGTCCAAAAAAAAGTTGCACCTTTGGCTCAGAAAACAAAGAAAACAAAGAGTTCTTTGAAATGCTGGCAGAAGGTTTATTAGTCAAGTGTCCCTGTCCAAGGGGGCAGGGACACTTTTCAAAGAAATAACATTTAGTAATAAACAACGGCTCGTGTGTTAGGCTCGTCCTGCACACTGCCCCTAACAAAGAAAGGAATAATAAAATGAAGAATATCAATAAAGTATCAAATAAAATAATGAGTAAAAATGAGATTGACAGACTTTTCGCTTCCGTCCGTGAGCAGATAGCGAGAGTCCCATTTCTCAACAAGCCAAAGTGCTACAAAGCCTTTGTCCTAAACATAATTCTCAATTCGGGTTTGGGTTATGACGAAGTGATGTCATACTTGGATTCTCTCAATGCTTCCGAAGAGAACGACAAGGGGTGGAAGAAAATAGACTTGAATATGTCCATTGAAGAGAAGTTCGACATCCTTGGTTGGGAGAAGGTGGTCAGGAAACTGATTGTATGGGCATCATCAGATAGTTATTCACTTGCTGCATAATAACAAGGATATGAAACAGAACAGTATAGAAAACATTGATTGGACAGGGACTTGGGTGAAGAGACCATTCTCCCACCCTGAAAGAACCCTTAGAATCGCCACAAGTTGTTCCGGAAT
>Ga0247611_10008722_pt1 | contig 12411 bp, 13 predicted proteins | sample 177DNAGHGhighgp2_FD_192422 | JGI IMG/M metagenome (GOLD analysis project Ga0247611, IMG submission 192422) | Sheep rumen microbial communities from Palmerston North, Manawatu-Wanganui, New Zealand - 1770 DNA GHGhigh gp2 | ecosystem: Host-associated > Mammals > Digestive system > Stomach > Rumen... | reverse complement strand
TCTTCTCGTCAATCACGAAATACAACTCGTCCGTCGCGATATGCATGTTCTTCTCGTTCTCCTGCAGGTAGAACTCCTCCGTCTTCTGCAACCGCACTTTTACCCCCGGTTCACTCAGGTATTTGATCAGCGCCTTACTCTTCGGCAGACCCTTGAAAGCCCTAAACAATGCCAACTCACCCGCCTCGCGTTCTTTCTCGTCCTCAGACGGCATTTTCTTCTTCGCTTCCACCAACAGGTTCGTCGTCAGCGTCGTCTGCTGACGCACCAGCGCCGCTACGCGGTCTTTGTATTCATCGAACATCTGGTCCTCACCGCGAGGTACCGGACCACTGATGATAAGCGGCGTACGGGCATCGTCAATCAGCACGGAGTCCACCTCATCCACGATCGCGTAGTTATGGCCGCGTTGCACGAGGTCCAGCGGACTCGTCGCCATGTTATCACGCAGGTAGTCAAAACCGAACTCGTTGTTCGTTCCGAAAGTGATATCGCAGGCATACGCTTTCCGACGCTCGTCGCTGTTGGGTTTGTGCTTGTCGATACAATCGACCGTCAGACCCAGGAACATGTATATCGGTCCGTTCCACTCCGAGTCACGTTTAGCCAGGTAGTCGTTCACCGTCACTACGTGCACTCCTTCGTGCGTCAGAGCGTTCAGATAGACAGGCAGAGTCGCTACCAGCGTCTTACCTTCACCCGTCGCCATCTCCGCGATCTTTCCTTGATGCAGAACCACACCACCGAAGAGCTGGACATCATAATGGATCATATCCCATGTGATCTCATTACCACCCGCCATCCAGTGGTTCTTATACACGGCCTTGTCGCCCTCTATCTCGACGAAGTCGAAACGCGGGTCCGCCGCAAGGTTCTTATCCATCTCGGTAGCGGTCACGATGACGGTCTCGCTCTCAGCAAAACGACGCGCCGTCGATTTGACGATCGCGTAGGCCTCGGGCAGAATCTCATTCAGCACGCGCTCGTACTCGTCCTTGATCTCTTTCTCGAGTTTATCTACCTCGTTGTATATCTTCTCGCGCTTCTCGATAGGCGTTGCTTCGATGGACGCTTTGAGTTCGGCAATGCGGTCCTTACGGTCTTTCACCGCCGCCTGCAACTTATCCATCAGCGCCCAGCTATGCGCACGCAGTTCATCATTGCTCAGCGCGTCGATCACTTCGTACTGCGCCTTGATCTGGTCCACTATCGGCTGTATAGCACGCATATCTTTCTGCGCCTTATTGCCGAAAAGTTTCGTAATAATCTCAATAAAATTCATCTATTTATTTACCATTTAATCATTTACCATGTACCATTTTTTGTGCTAACACACAAAATGCGGTGCAAAGGTACAAAAAAAAATCCATATATGCAAATACAAAATGCATACCAAGCGTTTTTTCTGTCATTTTGTCAGTTTAAAAATTCAAAAAAGTGGCATACACACTTGTGTATGTCATTTTTTTTTTGTACCTTTGCAGCCGAATTAGATTGCATAATTGTGTACTTATGAAAAATATAGCATTTATCATCAATCCTATTTCGGGGAACAAAGAGACCCAGAATGCGAAGAAGAAACTGCCTAAACTGATCATGCAGACCCTGGACACCGACCAGTGGTTGCCGAACATCGTCTTCACAGAGTATGCCGGTCATGCGACCGAGTTGGCTTTTCAGTACGCGCGCATGGGTTTTGATGCGGTGGTCGCTGTCGGCGGTGACGGTACGGTGAACGAAGTGGCGAAAGGGCTGGTAAAGGGGAATGGACGAATGGCGAATGGCGAAAGGGCTACCGCTCTGGCTATCATCCCGATGGGTAGCGGTAACGGTTTTGCGCGCCATCTGAACATCCCCATCCGTCCCCAGAAAGCGATTGAGATGCTTAACCACAGCGAACCGATCGCGGTGGACTACGGTTTGGCGAACGGCAGACTGTTTGTCAGCACTTGTGGCACAGGTTTTGATGCGCTCATAGCTGACCATTTCGCAGGAAGCAACAAACGGGGTTTTGCAACCTATCTGCAGAATGTACTGCACGATGCATTCTCCTATCATCCGCAGAACTATCATATCGTGGGTGACGGTTTGGATGTGACGCACAAAGCTTTCCTGATCACTTTCGCGAACGCCAACCAATGGGGTTACGAAGCGCTGATTGCACCCAAAGCGAGTGTGCAGGACGGTAAGATGGATATCATGATGATGTCAAGCAATGCGCTGTTGGGTAGTGCGAGTCTGGCGTTGCGTCTGTTTGCCGGCAGTATCGACGACAGTCATTTCATGGATACGCTGCGCGCCAAAGAGGTGACCTTGTTCCGCGAAGAGGCTGCGCCGTTCCATATCGACGGGGATCCGGTGGAGATGGAAAAAGATATACATATTAAGATCGTTCCCGACGGACTGCGCGTTCTCGTTGAGAAACGATTCTAATGATGAAATGATGGAATGATGGAATGATAAAATGATGAAATGATGGAATGATGGAATGATAAAATGATGGAATGATAAAATGATGGAATGATGGTTCTGAAAATTATTAACAAAAGCAATAATGCGCTGCCGAAGTACGAGAGTGCGCAGGCAGCGGGAATGGATATACGGTGTAACATATCCGAGGCAATCACGCTGGTCCCTATGGAACGGCGATTGATACCGACGGGTTTGTTCATCGAGTTACCGGTAGGTTACGAAGCGCAGATCCGTCCGCGCAGCGGGTTGGCACTCAAGCGCGGTTTGACCGTACTCAACACCCCGGGTACGATCGATGCGGACTACCGCGGTGAGGTAGGTGTGATCCTGATCAACCTGAGCAGTGAACCGCAGACGATAGAACCCGGTGAGCGTATCTGTCAGATGGTGATCGCGCGTCATGAGACACCGGAAATAGTCGAAGTAGAGGAATTGAGCGCCACCGAACGCGGCGAAGGAGGGTTTGGTCATAGTGGTCGAAAGTAACCTTTCGACATTGAAGATTGAAGATTTGAGATTTAAGATTTTTATATTACTCATCGCCATTCTTTGTCCGCTGTCCATTGGGGCGTGTAAGAAAGCGAAAGTGGAGGCAAAGCCTACGGTTACATTGACTGCCGAGCAGGAACAGCAGTTCACCTACTACTGGTACGCCGCGAAGGAGGCGTTGAACAAAGAGAAATACGACGAGGCCTTGGTTCTGCTGGAGTTCTGCCGCACCATCAAACCCAATGACGGTCAGACGCTGACTTTCTTGGGACTGATGTACGAAGGTATGCGTATGCCGGACCGGGCAATGAAACTGTTGGAACAAGCGTACCAAGCCGATCCGGAGGGTCAATGGGAACAGTACCTGGACCGACGCATGGAGCAGGTGGTGAACGAAAGGAACTGGGCGGAAGCGATCAAGGTACAGGACGAGATAGACAAGCATAAGGAATACGATGCGGCCAGTGCCTATACGCGCAGTCGGATCTACATGTATTGGGGTAAACCCAAACAAGCCTTGGCGGCGCTGGATACCTATCTGAAGACCGACTCGACCCATGTGCCCTTACTGACCCTGCGCGTGGAGATATTGGAGAAGATGAACGCCAAAGCGAAAGTGCTTTATCCGGCTTACCAACAGATACTGGCCCTCAACCCGGGAAACCTGTCGGTACTCAATAACTACGCCTACCATCTGGCCACGCACGGCGGCGACATCAAAGAGGCAGAGAGAATGAGTGCCATCACCATCAGCGAGGAACCGAATAATCCTGTGTATCTGGATACCTACGGTTGGATCCTGCATCTGCAGGGACAAGACGATTTGGCGCTGTTCTTTCTTCAGCGCGCGCTCAGTAACGCCGAGGACGGAACCAAAGAAGAAATAGAAAAACATATCCATGCGATTAAGAAATAAATACATATTCTTGTTGGCAGCCTTGCTGTTGGTGAGCTGTGGCGTTAAGAAAAAAATGACCAATGACCAATCACCAATCACCAATCAGGAACCGACCTGGCACACCTGTCTGATTCAGAACGCGAAGGCGACGGTGACGATGGACGGCAGCCGAATGTCGGCCAATGTGACGATGCAGACGGTGCGGGACTCGATGCTCGTCATCAGTGTGATGCCGCTCCTCGGAATCGAAGTAGCGCGTTTTGAGGCCACACCATTCGAGTTGACCGGTATCAATAAGTTCGACGGCACATACGCCACAACGACCTTTGCGGAACTGAACCGCACCTTAACACCAAGTCTGAACTGGGATGTGCTCCAACAGACCTGTACGGCTGAGTTACCGACCGGTGCAGAACGGGCGAGACTTGTTTACCATCTCGGTGACAAAGAGATTGAGTTAGTCATCGACTATACGCCGCGGAAACTGGATGTACCGGTACGCGTGACGCACCAGAATGTGAGCAGATACAAAAAGATGAATATCGCTAAATGGTTATAAGACGATACATAGGAATCCTTTGTCTTTTGTCCTTGGTCCTGAGTCCTCTTTACGCGGCGGATAATGTGAAGGACCTGCAGAACAAGCAGAAGAAACTGCAGCAGGAGATTGAGCAGACCAATAAGATGCTCAACCAGACCAAGAAAGACGAGAAAGCGACGATGAACAAGTTGCAGTTGATCGGTACGAACATCAAGAACCAACGGCAACTGATTCATACCTTGGACAATGAGATCTTCGCGTTGAACGCGGAGATGAAAGTGCTGCAAGGTACGCGGGACTCGTTGCAGACCGTGTTGGACAAGTACAAAGCCGACTATGCGGAGATGATCCGGCAGAGTCATTTTGCACAAGTGCAACAGTCACCCTTGCTCTTCCTGATGAGTAGCGACAGTTTTCAGCAGTTAGCCCGTCGCGCACGATACCTACGCGAGTTCGCGCATTTCCGGCAGGAACAGGTACGGCGTATCGAGAACACGCAGGCCGAGATAGACACGCAGAATGAGTTGTTAAAAGCCAACAAACACGATAAGTTAGTGGTGCTCGACACGCGTAAACGCGAGCAGGAGAACCTCAAACGGGACGAGAAGAAACAGAAAACGATGCTCAACCAACTCAAGAGCAAGGAGAAAGACCTGAATAAACAACTCAAAGCGCAAGAGAAACGCGTAGCGGAGTTGAATAAGAAGATCGATGACTTGATTCGCAAGCAGGCAGAGAAAGCGTCCAAGACTTCGCTCACCAAAGAGCAGCAACTGATCGCCGGAGGATTCGAAGCGAACAAAGGTCGTTTGCCTTGGCCTGTTGACAAGGGCATGATCAGTGGTCATTACGGTAAACAGCAACACCCGCTGCATGAACATGTAGTAGTGGACAACAAGGGTATTTATATCCAAACGACTGCCGGAACGAAGGCACGGGCGGTGTATAAAGGTGAGGTGACGACCTGTTGCGTGATTGCCGGTACATACGCTGTGATCGTGCAGCACGGAAATTACCGTACGGTCTATTCGAACCTCAGTTCGCTCAATGTCAAACAAGGTGATCATGTGGATACCAAACAAGTGCTGGGTACGATCTTCACCGACCCCGAACAAGATCAGAAAACGGAACTCTATTTCCAGATATACAAAGATATGAACATAGTAAACCCTGAATTATGGATAGCAAGATAAAGATATTTACCCTTTTGGCATGTACCATTTGTACGTTCCTCCTTTCCTCCTGCAAACAGGATAACTGGGTGGATTGGAAATTCCAGAACGATCTATGGTTGGCGCGCAACAAGACGCAACCCGGAGTGCAGACCACAGCAAGCGGTTTGCAGTACCGCGTTATTGCTGACCCTACGCCTACCGATGCGCGCCCCAACCCGACCAGTACCATCATCTGCGACTATACGCTTAAGTTGATCAACGGTACGGTGATTGAGTCCAAACAGAAGCAAGGGTTCTATCTAGGTAGCACGATCCCGGGCTTTACGGAAGGATGTCATAAGATCCATAACAACGGCGATATAGAACTCTATATCCCTGCTTCGTTGGGCTACGACTATGATACGACGGACGGTTTGGGTCATGGTACGGAAGGCTACTCCGCACATATTCCGCCCTACTCGACCCTCATTTTTACCATTCATATATGCAGCGTCAACGGCAACTGATCATAGGGCTTTTAGGACTTATTCTTTGCGCTTGCGAAGGGATTACGCAGTCGAGTATCCCGAACATGCCGGTGAATATCACGATCGATACCCGCCAAGGTGCTTTCGTGCATTTCACGCCGGAAGCGCTGACCAATTATGTGGTCATTGATGGAGACGGCTATCACTATAACGGTCAAGACCTACCCCTACCTTTCACTGGTGCTTTCGGATGCGGCGGAGTGGTGATCTTTGTGAATATGACCGGAGGATACAGTGCGTATGACTTGGCCTGCCCCTACTGCTACACGCATGGACACATCGAGTCATGTGCCGTGGATGGTCTTTATGCCAACTGCCCGAGATGCGAGGAGGCTTATGACATCAGTAGTGGTGTCGGTGTACCCACCAAAGGGATAGGACATGAATGTCTGAAGTCGCTTCCCTTCACCTATGTAGGCGGTATAATACGAATTATGCAATGATCACAAAAGACGATTTGATATCCTTAGGTGTACTCAAACGCACCCATAACAAGGACCTTCCGGAGTTCGTGTTCGTTCAACGCGACGGTCTGTTCGTTCCTTTCCGTTCAAGCGAGATCGCCTCACTCATGGGTGAGGAGGTATGGGTACTCAAAAGTGAAGTGGAGACAGAAGAAGACGAGATGGCATGGGTAGATTTTGAAGGATGGACCGTGGTAGAGGACGATGTAACCCTGGGAAAGATCGTGCGCGTAGATGACAGTACGATGAATATCTTCGCCGAACTGGAGGACGGGCGGATGCTTCCTTTGCACGAAGATTTTATTGTAGAGATAGACGAAGAGGCACGCGTACTGCGCGTCCGTTTACCGTTTACACTATGAGAGAGAAGTTGACAACAGCCGAGATGGGGCGCATGAATGTAGCCGAGTACCGCGAGGCGGATAAGTTACCGCTGGTGGTAGTACTCGATAATGTGCGCAGTCAGCATAATGTAGGTGCAGTCTTCCGCACGGCCGACGCGATGCGTATCGAGAAAGTGGTGCTTTGCGGGATCTGTTGTTGTCCGCCGAATGCGGAGATCCATAAGACCGCTCTCGGCGCCGAAGAATCTGTCGAATGGCAATATTACAAGGAAACATTAGATGCTGTTCGTGCACTGCAAGCCGAAGGCTATACCGTCTATGCCGTGGAACAGGCACATGACTCTGTCACACTCGAAGAAGCAGCAGAACAACTGCCCGAAAAAGTAGCAGTCGTATTAGGCCATGAGGTATTTGGCGTACAACAAGAAGTAATCGATCATTGCAATCAATGCATAGAGATACCACAATACGGAACGAAGCACTCGATGAATGTGTCGGTAACGGCAGGCATCGTGCTTTACCGCTTAGCCTCCTCGCTCCGGCGCGCGACAAAGAAGTAGCGAAAGCAGCTATACAGGCTGGTGCAGATGCCATCTATATCGGTGCACCCGCGTATGGTGCGCGACAAGCGGCAGGGAATAGTCTGGAGGACTTGGCGGAGGTGGTTAACTATGCCCACACCTATGGTGTACAGGTTCTTGTTACACTCAATACTCTACTTCATGAGGATGAGTATGCTCACGCGGTCGCGCTCGCGCATGCGTTATATAAGATAGGTGTCGATGCACTCATCATTCAGGATCTGCATCTACTCGATTTTGATCTTCCTCCTATTCGTTTGCACGCTTCCACGCAATGCGATAACAGAACGCCGGAACAGGTAACGCTCTTGCGTGACTTGGGTTTCAAGCGCGTGGTCCTGGCACGCGAATTAGGCATTGACGAGATACGCGCTATTCATGAAGCCGTACCGGATATCGAACTCGAAGCCTTCGTGCATGGTGCGCTGTGCGTCAGTTATTCCGGACGGTGCTATATATCCGAAGTGCTGGCCGGTCGCAGTGCCAACAGAGGTGCTTGCGCGCAGTTCTGCCGCATGGCATATGACTTGTTGGATAGTTCCATGAACGAGGTGCTTGACGAACAAGGCGAACCGATTCATCAGCGCCATCTGCTTTCACTCCAAGACATGGACCGTTCGGCCTATCTTTCCGAACTCATCCAGGCAGGTGTAACCACCTTTAAGATCGAAGGACGACTCAAAGATGCAGACTATGTGACGAATGTAGTAGCTTATTATCGCCAGAAAATAGATGCCATTATTCCATCATCACATCATTCCATCATTCATTCCTTTACCCCCGATCCGCAAAAGACTTTTCATCGCGGTGCAACAGACTATTTCTTGCATGGCCGCACACCCCACATGGCGAATTGGGATACACCCAAATCAACAGGCGAATATATCGGTGAAGTGATTGAAGTGCGCGGAAATACGCTTCGCGTACGACTCCAAGAAGGGGTCATTCTGCATAACGGCGACGGTCTGACGATGGGTAACGAAGGGTTCAACGTGAACGGCGTGGAAGGGAGCCTTATTCGCGTGAATAAACCTCTTTCGGGATCCCGGTACACCGGTATCCCGTTATACCGAAACTTGGATGTTGAGTTTACGAAGAATCTACATGCTGAGCGACGTATCCCCGTAGATATTGTGCTAAGCGAAACGGAGAACGGTTTTTGTTTGCGTATCGGCGATAAAGAGCGCATGTTTGACTATGTCAAAGAACCCGCGAAGAACGAAACGAAGGCATTGGAGACGATTCGTACACAACTAACCAAACTCGGCGACACACCCTATATTGCACGCGAGGTACGCATCGAAACAAAGCCGTATTTTATACCGATTAGTGTACTTAACGAATGGAGACGAACAACTATCCTTTGATGACCTGTAAGTACTGCCTGCTGTTCGAACTCGGGCACTGCAGAAAGCTTAACCCTTATCCAAAGGATAAGGAACCGCGTTATCTGCGTCTTCGTACCGGCAAAGTGCTGGCACTCCATTTTGATTGCAAAACCTGCCAAATGACCGTAGATAAAGAGTGAAAGAATGAAAGGACTGCTTATCATATTATCTTTGGTTCTGCATGTGGGTTCCGGAGAACGGATTAACGATGCCTTGGACTCCGCACGAGCGGTGTATCAAGCGCGGCAGGAACGCACCACTATCTATATTGCACCGGGTACTTATCAAGAAGAGTTGACGATCGATATTCCGGGACTCAAACTGATCAATAAATCCCGCAAAAAACAAGTCAAGATCACTTGGTACTACGGGCATGGATATCAGTACAAGAGTATGGGCGATGTACCCAATTACGGTGGTCGTCGCACGCGTCGATGGAACGCGTCCGTTCTCGTCACTGCACCCGATTTCTATGCAGAGAATATTATCTTTGAGAACTCGTTTAACCTCTATGTAAGCGAGAAAGAGGCGCAGGACAGTCTGGTGGATATCAGTCAGTCCGATATGCCCTGGACGGAGAAAGAGCGTCCGAAGAAAGCGATGCCGGAGAGGCCCAAAGAGGTGGGTTCTACCGAAGTAAGTAAACGCGCTTACCGCGAACGCGCGGCCGCGATCTCGTTCACCGAAACGGCGACACATGCCCACCTCAAGAACTGCACGGCGATCGGCAAACAAGACGTACTGTACGGTGATCAGGGAGCGAGTATTTACTGGGAAGGTGGCGTCCTTTCCGGAGCAGTAGATTTTATCTTCGGCGCCATGACGCTGTGCGTCGATCGGGCTACCATCATCGCCAATATCACCGACGAGAAAGGCGATAAATGTTACATCGCAGCAGGTCGTTCAGGTAGCGACGCGAAGGGCTTACAGGTTACCGGAGACGGTTCACGGGGCATGCTTTTCTGGCATTGTCATATCCAGTCGCCCGTACCGGGACAAGTGTGGCTCGCGCGCCCTTGGCGGGCATGGGGAGAAACCGTCTGGGCATATACCACTTGGGATAAAGGTGTACTCAATCCCGAGGTATGGAGTACCGGTCTCACCAAAGGTGCCCCCTGTCCGAACAGCTACGAATACAAATCCCAAGACCATTCTGTCAATCGCCCCTCATGGGTCACTATCTTATCCAAACCCATCCTTCCGGACGGCACTAAAATCAGTCCTAAGAACTGGAGATAATGTAGAAAAATTGACGGAAGTGGTTGATTTTATAGAAAAGAATGGCATATGCTTGCATATGTCATTTTTTTTTCGTAACTTTGCGCGCTTTTTCCGGTTTAGGATTAATCGTTCCGTTAGGATAAGAACCGGAGCAAGTTAACCATGCGGCATATGAAAATAGCACTGATAGGATACGGTAAGATGGGGCATATGATTGAAGATGTTGCCCTGGAGCGCGGTCACGAGATCATGGCTCGTATTGACGTGGGAGATGCGTTCGAGTTGAACGGAGCAGAGGTGGCAATTGAGTTCACCACGCCGTTGACCGCAAAGGAAAATATTTTACGCGCGTGGGCGCAAGGCGTACCTGTCGTATGCGGGTCAACCGGTTGGGATGCTGCTGCGCTGATAGAAGAAGACAAGCGTATTCACGAGAAACCGATGCTGATTTGGAAAAGTAATTTCTCGGTGGGTGTCAATATCTTCTTTGATTTGAACAAGGCCTTAGCCGCAGCGATGAAGGAGCAACCGCAGTACACGCCGTCTATCACTGAGACCCACCATATTCACAAACTCGATAAACCTTCAGGCACCGCGAAGACACTGTACAATGATATAATGAGCGCGGCAGAGCCGCTCAATGATGTAATGATAGAATCCATTCGTGAGGGTGAAGTACCCGGGACGCATGAGGTGAAATGGGATAGTGAAGAAGATACGCTTATTATTACGCATATAGCTAAAAGCCGTCGCGGATTCGCATTGGGCGCAGTTTTAGCAGCCGAACAACTAAAACGTTAAACCGTTAAATTGTTAAATTGTTATAATTTCAAAATCACGGGATAATATATATAATATATTATAGGTATGGGTGGGATACGATATTCCCTCGATGTACCTTCGACATTGGTAGGACATGAAAAGTTTGCAAGATAGGATAAATGAGACAACACGCGGAGGATGGATCCGTGCGGGCATATGGGGAACCTTGTATGTGGTGTTCGTAGTGTGGGTAGCCTGGGGTGATTGGAAGAGTCTGGGTTGGCTCGTGTTGCTGCCGTTGGTGGTGGATATGTTCACGACCAAGTATATCAACTATAGCTGGTGGAGGAAATACAAAGACACAAAACCGGTCTTATACACCGTTTGCTCGTGGATCGATGCAATCGTGTTTGCGTTGGTAGCTGTCTATTTCATCAATCTGTATATTTTCCAGAACTACCAGATTCCTTCGTCTTCGTTGGAGAAGACCCTGCGGGTAGGTGATTTCTTGTACGTTAGCAAAATGGCGTACGGTGCACGCGTACCGCAGACGCCGTTGAGTATGCCGTTAGTGCAACACACGATGCCGGCATGGTTGGGTGGCGGAAAGAGTTATTTCGACCAACCGCATTGGGAGTGTAAGCGTTTGGCGGGTTGGACCAATCCGCAAAAAGGCGATATCGTGGTGTTTAACTTCCCTGCAGGAGACACCGTATGCCTGAAGATGCAGAACCCCGACTATTATTCGCTCAAATACTATTACGGTGAGGCATTGATAAAAACACGAAAGGATGTATTCGGCGATATCGTTGTGCGACCCGTAGATCGCAGGGAAAACTATGTAAAGCGCTGCGTAGGAACGCCCGGCGATTCATTACAGATCATCGATAATGTCATTTATATAAACGGCGAGCAAGAACCCTTCCGCGAAGGTGTACAGTTGAATTATCTGGTTCAAACGGACGGACATCTGTTAGGTGCGAAATACTTGGAGAAATTAGGAGTCAGTGTGGATGACCGGATGCAGATCGATGCCACCACATGGCATTTCCCCTTGACGCAGGCGATGAAGGAAGAGTTGGAACAGAATCCGCATGTGTTGGCAATCGCGATTGAACCCGAAGAACGCGGTGGAGCCGTTTATCCCTTGGGCCATAACGATTGGACGCGCGATAACTATGGTCCGATCTATATCCCGCGGAAGGGGGACAAAATCCAGATCACCGAGGAGAACTACTGGATATACAAGCGCATTGCCGAGGCCTATGAGTTCAAACCAATCGCAATAGGCGAACCCTATGAGTTCGAGATGGACTACTACTGGATGATGGGCGATAACCGACATAACAGTGCAGATAGCCGTTACTGGGGTTTTGTGCCGGAAGATCATATTGTCGGCCGTCCTGTCTTTATCTGGTTGAGTATCGACAAAGACAAACACGGTATCCGTTGGAACCGTTTGGGTAACAAAGCAACAGGAAGATGATCCTACCTACCGCCTACTTACCTCCGCGATCGTACATCGAGGCACTGATGAGTGAACCCGCAA
>Ga0247611_10008721_pt1 | contig 12412 bp, 5 predicted proteins | sample 177DNAGHGhighgp2_FD_192422 | JGI IMG/M metagenome (GOLD analysis project Ga0247611, IMG submission 192422) | Sheep rumen microbial communities from Palmerston North, Manawatu-Wanganui, New Zealand - 1770 DNA GHGhigh gp2 | ecosystem: Host-associated > Mammals > Digestive system > Stomach > Rumen ... | reverse complement strand
ACGACGATAGAATGTACTGGCTCATGGCAAGGTCATAGCAAAGCTGGTCGAGATGGAAGTTCTTATCCGCATAATGAACTTCCATCAGTTCATATACCTTTTTGACGAAATGGCTGTCTGAAGCCAATGAGTTTTTCTTGGGTGAGATACCCGAAAGGATCTTATCTTTATATAGCTTTCTTGAGGTAAATATCTGATCGATGGTCGCCATCAGAAGTTCAATTGTGAATGGCTTCCGCAGGTATGCATCAGCCCCCTTCTTGATTCCCTTGGTCTTCGAATTCTGACCGGATTTCCCGGTAATAAGAATAAACGGAAGGGCGTTCATGGATTTGTCCGAACGAATCTTCTCCAGAAGTGTGTATCCGTCCATTCCCGCCATCATCACATCGGAAATCACCATATCGACATCCGTCGACCTGATTATCTCGAGAGCCTTCTCCCCATCACCGGCGGTCAAAACATTGTAATTAGATCCCAATCCTATCGCGACGAAATCCCTGAACTGTTCGTTGTCTTCCACAAGCAGCAATGTCTCCCCGGAATATAAGTATGAGTCACTGATGCTTTCACATATGGAAGAAGGGATGAAACCCTTTTCGGTTTTTGACAGAGGTATTCGGCAGGTAAAGACGAGGCCGGAATGATTTCCTCTTCTTGCTTCCAAGTCACCGCCCATCGCCACAGCCAATGCCTTTGAGAAACTCAATCCGATCCCGTGCCCCTCTCCATTTACATCGTCGTGGACATATCTGTCAAAGATTTTTGCCAACCCTTCGTCAGACATCCCGTCGCCGGAATCGCTTACGCTGAATATCAGCCAGGAATGGCTGTCCATTTCGGACAATGACGACGAAATGACCACTTCTCCGCCTGAGTGAGAATGCTTTATCGCATTGGAGACAAGGTTGGTCAATATCCTTGACACTTTATAGCTGTCAAGAGGGACGATCTTGGTAATCTCCGTTTCCATCGTTACTGAAACATCATTCTTCAACGCTTCGATGGAGAAATTATATGCAATCTCTGAGAATAAAGTCTGGACATTCGTCAGAGTAATGTTGTCTGCCGATTTCAACAAACTCTCATCCTTGAAGTCCAGGACGGAATCAAGAACCGAAAGCATGGAGTCCACGTTACTATTGATGACATTTATGCAGTTGCTTCTGCTTGACGCCGGAAGGTTCTTTTTCAGAAGAAGCCTTGCAGGAGAAAGGATCAAGGACAATGATGTCCTCAACTCATGGGAAATGTTCTCGTAGAAAATGTCTCTCATGTGAGAAAACTCCAGCTCTTTAGCGACTTCAAGTTTTCTCCTGCTGTAACGCCATAGCATATGGGCTACAAGAATCAGGAGCAAGGCATAGATACACATCGCCGTTATACTAAAGAATACCGGGCGTCTGACGGTAATATCAACACATGATGGCGATTGTGACCAATGGCCGCTCATGCTCCTTGCTTTTACCTCAAAGCGGTACTTTCCGGCGGGAAGATTAGTAAAAGTAAGACGCCTGGTTGTCCCATCTACAACATTCCAGGAATCAGAATACCCTACAAGACGATATGAATACACCGACTTCTCGGCAACACCGAACGGCATTGCACTGAAACTGATGGAAATAGAGTTCTGGCGGTTTTGGATTATGGCTTTCGAGAGAATTCCATGGGAATCAAAACTCTTTCGGGGCGCACCGTTGATGGCTTCCAAATTCTCGATTACCACTCCGGGAACCACCCTTCTGTCTCTGATCATTCCCGTTTCTATGATGGACAGGCCGCCATAACCTCCGAAATAAAGAATATCGTTTTTACTCAAGAATACCGAATTCGGGCACAGACTGGTGATAGGAAGCCCATCGTCATTTGTATACTTGTATGCTATTCCTTCTTTGGGATTGATTCTGGTGATCCCATCAGCTGTCCCTACCCAACAATTGCCTTTCTTATCCACGATAAGAGACCTGACGGAATTGGAACTCAATCCTTCGTTTTCATCGATATGGTGAATCGTTCCATCCGGATGGCGACACAAAAGCCCCTGCTCGGTTCCGGCGAAAAGGTAACCGTCCTTAGATATGGCCAAAGTTGACACTTTCGCTGTAATCCCATCTTGATCCGAAGATGTCATATCGCAAGTTGAAAGGTCAGACGAGCCGACACGGTATACCATAACTCCGCGATTCTCTACTGCAAGAAATGCATCATCACCATACTTTGCTGCGACAGAGAGTACTCTTGCAGGAGATTTGACAATCTTTTCAACAACGCCATTTCTGAGAACCGCCAGAGAACTGTCCGTGGCCACAAAAACTGTCCCTTGGCCATCCCCTGTAATATAATTGACATCAACAATATCATAAGGAACTATATAGGAAAACTTGTCTCCCGTAACATTTATCCGGCACAAACGGCCTCCTATCGAGCACCAGACCTCAGGTCTGTTCTCACAATATAAAGATGTTACATCCCCGGACAAGTCTACCTCGGGTATGGTTCTGTCATATGAAAGTTCCGAAAGCTGGCCCTCGAAGTCCCAGGAAAACAGTCCGTGCCCTCTTATTGAAAACAAGGCGCACCCTTCAGCTCCTGGGGAAATCGAAAGTATTTCTCCGCCCATGGTAGCCAGTGAGGTCCTCGCGACATAATCTGATATGATGTGTTCGGGGTAAATAAAGAAATATGCCCCTCCTGTCATCCCAAGCCATACATTGTCCTGGCTATCTACCATTGAAGCCGAAACGGGAAGGCTAGTCAGTTCTTTGTCGTACCCAAGGGAAAAAAGCGTTTTGCTGATTTTGCCTGTCGACAGATTCAAGCCCAGCGCTTGCATGGGCATTCTCGAATAAACAAGCAGAAAATCGTCTCCCACAGCGAACAGGTCCTTTATTTCGTGATCGGGGAGAATATCTTTCCTCCAGCGGAACGAGGAAAAATCCTCAGCGTCCGTCTCCCACAAACCTTTAGATGTTCCCACGAAAGTCTTCCCCTGAAGACAGATTATTGAGAGTATCTCGTCCGTGAATGACAGGGACTCCATCCCTACCACATTGAATTCACGGTCAAACGTGATAATGTTGTTACCTCTGGTTGCTATCGGGTTGCCTGATGAGGAAAGTCTCATATCGACACATCCGGCGTCAGATTCCCTTATAAGTTCTCCCGAAATACTTGAGAAAAGGGAGAATGTCGAGGGTGAATATGACACTATCATATCATCGAGAGAGAACAGATTACTGCCGGGCGCAATATCGGCGACTGTCAGCAAATTCTGCGAAGGCCTGTCATACCGCACGAGTTTATCCCCGAAGGACGCCCAGATATTGCCCCGGGAGTCCGCAACTACATCTGACGCCTGGACTTCCCCGGTTATGGAAGAATAATGAATATAGTCGTAGCCGTCAAAAGAAGTAAGGCCTTTCGATGATGCCATCCAGACATAGCCTAGACCATCTTCTGCGAAAGATGAAATGTTGAATGCAGGACAGTTCCTATGAACCGTCGATTGGAAAGGCCCTGTCCCGGTCCCGGGATCATCCGTTATCTCCTGAGATGAAGAGCATGAGACGATTGAGACTGGAATAATCAGTCCTGATGCTGCGGGAAGCAGCATCAGGACTAGCGAAACAATCAATGGGAGTGCCTTTTGACGGAAAGGATTCATCATAATTTAGTAATCGTCATATTGTAAGGGTAATGACCCTCGGCATCTGAACTTCCCAGCAAATATAAAGGCGCTTCGGAAGGACCTGACACGGTGCTGCCATCCACGCAATATTTGTACAAACCACTCCCGCCGGCAGCGGATACCGATGTATGCAGGCGGAAGAACAACGTATTGGTAGCACTTTCCGTGATTTCCTGGTCCACCACGACGTGCTGTGCTCCGCCGGCAAGTTCAAGGTTGTATTTATACTGGGATGCGACGGGAACCACCTGCAAAGCGGGCCAATAGCCGAATGTGGTATTATTCCTGCCGTCAACCACCCAGTATTTAGGCGATTTGTCACTTGCGCATACGTAGAAGTCAAGCCTCACCACATCTCCCGCGGCCAGTGTCGTCCCGGGCACCTCGATGGATATCTTGTTGAAGTCGCCGATGTATTTGATGACCGGAGCCCCTACCGGAGTCCCGCTGCTCGGTCGCAGATAAGTGTGGTCCCTGAAACGCACCCAGGCTTCGGTGTTGCCGCCTTTCGCCTTGATGACATTGTCAACCTTGTCATAAGTCTTCTCACCCTTATCGTTCACCACCACACCTGTATTTCCATTCGCGTCGATGGTCTCATAAAGATAGGGATATGCCGTCTCGGCCTCATTCTCGTTGAATACCCAGTACGCGATCACTGTTCCCGCAACATTCTGCGTGACCGAAAAATACTTGACGAGCGTAGTATCGGGGTTGACATATTTCGCCTCTACCGTAAAGGTAGCCTGACGTTTGGCACCGGTCGCGTTCGCAGCGGCATTCAGGGTAACGCTGCAATCCGTGTTTGCCGCTCCGGAGGTCTCGGAGATCGAAAGCCAATCGGAATTCGCACCCTTCTTTATAACCCAGTCGGTAGTTGAGCGCACGATGATAGTCTTCGTAATCGCATCCGGAGACTCCGGATTGATTCCGTACACGTCGGTTGCCAAAGGGCTGATTCCTGCAATGGAAAGCTCTGGAACAAGAGGATCGAAGTAACTTGCAGGGAACTTTATGCCTTTGCAGGAAGACGAGCTGGTTGAAATGGTCGCATTCTTGGTAAACGTCTTCTCTACAGCCCCGCCTGAGGTATAGTCGGTGAGAGTGAACACGTAATCGAATGCACCGCTCTCCGCCCCATTGAAGTAGAACGCAACACCGTCCGCGTTGGCGACACCTGCGACAGCATTGTTGTAGCTGGCAGAGGTCATGCACATTGTGCCATTGCTTGCATGACTTTCAATGCCGGCTGCGCCATAAAGCCCGGTGGAAGAGAGGGAGTACTGCGACGCCTTGGCAGCATCGAGGCCGCTTACGACAATCTGAACTGTGGTATCGAAGACCCAGCTGTCGAGAGTCGCGGTAAGGGTGTTGTCGCTGAAGGTGTATTCCCTGTTCTCGCTATGCGCCACCATAGGCATGGCCTTGCCGTTGCTGCCATCAGCAGGAGCGCGATACCTGGATGAACTGTTGAACGACCACTTCGATATGTCATTGCCACCCTCGTAAAGGGCGAGGAGATGGCCGGAAGCAGCGGGCGTAACGGTCGGAGTCCCATCGATAACCCAAGCTGAACCATTATAAACGATGACGAGGTCGGGATTCTGAGTGGTGCGGTCGTTGCCGTCATACCAGATGTTAATCTTGTCATAATTGGCCCAAGCGTTCTTCATGGCCTTGGTGGCGGCCTGGGCGATATTGGTGTTGGAGCCTATGCCGGCTACGGTAATGTTGAGTTTGAAGCTCTCGGAAACGGGAGATTCAATTCTGCTGCAAGAGAAAAGGAAAGCCACTGCAGCAAATACTGCGAAAACAAGTGTCTTTTTCATGATCTTTTTTCATTTAAGGGTTTACCACTCTTCTTCGCCGTTGTCTTCAAAGATATTACCGACGCTCATGGAGGTCGTTAAGTCGCTAGAGCAGAGCGTACTCTGCTCATCCATAGATACCATCTTCACTTTGGGAGACAGGTAGGAACAATTGCCATTTTGATCCTTTTTCATAATTGTAATAATATAATTGTCATAAGTAATTATCAGTTAATCTTGAATGAAACTGAGTTTTGAGTTGTACAATCCGGACCGACGAAGATCGTGAAGTCTCCGGCTTCAACGACCTTCTTCAGATCTGCATTATAAATGGCAAAAGCATCGGTAGTCAAGGTGAACTCCACAGACTGAGATTCTCCGGGATCGAGGGTAACGGAGGTGAATTCCTTCAGTTCACGTTCCCGTGGCAAAACCGTAGCCACTTCATCGCGTACATAAAGTTGAACGACTTCCCGGCCCTTTCTGGTTCCCGTATTTGAAACTACAACAGAAATGCGAACCGGCTCTCCGATACGATATTCCTTTTTATCGGAAGACGGCATTGAGTACGAGAACGATGTATAGGACAGGCCGAACCCAAAAGGATATAAGGGAGTTGAGGGTATATCACTATAAGCACACGGTATAAATGTCCTTTTTTCCCTGTAAGATAGAGGAATCTGACCTACACTAAGAGGAATGTGCTGTGGAAGTTTTCCGGAAGGATTAACTTCTCCAGACAGAATTTCAGCGATTGCTTCACCTCCCATGGCGCCCGGATACCAAACCAAAAGGACAGCATCCGAAAGCCACGCTATTTCGTTCATAATGAAAGGCCTACCGGCGAACACCACAGAAACTATCTTCTTTCCCGCCATTTTCAAGGTTTTCAGTTGCTGAATCTCGGACTCTGGAAGGGTAATCTCTGCTCGGCCGCGACGTTCTCCGGTGTAATCAGCCGGCTCGCCGATAGTCAATACTGCAATGTCGGCATCGTCCAAATCCGAGGTTCCCCGTGCAATACCCATATAATCAATCTCTCCGGCAATCAGGTTTTCACCCCAACGCTTTTCCATAGCATCTTGAATTGTGCACACTTTCTTATCCGCGGGATTTTCTTCATTGGCTGTCGCATAAAAGATATCCTTATTCCTTCCTCCTCCCAGTTGCATTGGATCATCGTACCATTTCCCAGTTAGTATTACTGCCTTGGAAGTATCCAATGGAAGGATATTCCCCTGGTTCTTAAGAAGGACAATGCTCTTTCTGGTCAACTGAAGGACATTCTGCTGGTTGCTCTCGCTGAATAGCTCCTGAGAAGCAGCTTTCTCATCACAATACTTGTAAGGATCATCGAAAAGGCCCATCAGATATTTCAGTGCAAGAGAGCGAATAACTGCTTGATCGACAAGTTTTTCTGAAATTTTCTTCTGCCTTACAAGATCGGGAAGCAAAAGAAAGGCTTCGGATATCATATCCATGTCAACTCCGGCTTTGATACCACGTATCGCAGCTTCCTCCGTGCTAGCCGCCGCCCCCTCATCAATAGAAAAGGTCAGGGTTGTCCAATCGGTAACGAGTTGGCCGCGGAAGCCCATTTCTTTCCGCAACAGGTCAGTAAGGAGGTACTTGTTAAAATTGCAAGGCACGCCCTCAAATACCGTATAAGCACTCATCATTCCAAGTGCACCGGCATCCACTGCGGCGCGGAAAGGTGGAAGGTGTGTTTCCAACAGTTCCCTCATAGAGAAATCCAGATGCCTATAATCTTTCGCGGCTTGCAAGGATCCATAGCCGACAAAATGCTTTGGGCAAGCTATTATATGATGGCCATCTGCCAGCTCATCAAGAGTTCTTCCCTGACTTCCATGAACCCTTGCGGCTGTTATCCTGGAAGACAGGTAAGGGTCCTCTCCCAAAGTACCACCAATTCTTCCCCAACGGGGATCGCCGGAAACATCGCATTGGGGCGAGTAGGTCATATTAATACCGTTTGCAGCGGCCTCTCTTGCAGCGACAGCCTCAGCTATTTCCACTGCTTCATCATCCCAACTCGATGCTATTCCCAGTCCAATCGGAAGGGAAGTGGCATATCCGCGCACAACATCCTCGTGGATAATCATAGGTATTCCGAGTCTTGAATGCGCAAGCTTGTATTCCTGCATCTTATGGGTGAGCGCAGGATCTTGCACTCTCATCATGGCTCCGATTGCGTTCTCGTTCACAAGCTTTTCATAACAATCCCACGGATCGCTTCCCAGGTATTTGTAGTCATAGACCATCAATTCACCAGCCTTCTCTTCAAGTGTCATGCGGGAACAAAGCTTTGCCGCCCTGGCGTATGCCTCGTCGAGTTTGTCCGCACTGGCATTGATGCAAAAAGCAGAAAAGAAAGAAATGACGACTAAATACTTTTTCATGTTTTCCTCTTTTTCTCTAAAAATCGACCCTGATATCATTCGCACAGAAACGGGTTACTACCAAAAGGCCCCCTCCTGTTTCGAAATCCCGCCAAGTCCAATAGCCTTTTTCGACTGTTGCATCTGTTTCATCTGCGAAAGGTGCCGCCTCATTGTCCAAGACTACCGCAGAAGGCTTCTTTGTCATTACTATTCTCTCTATTCCTGAGCTATCGGATGTCATATATGCCAGAGCCGTCAAGGAGTCATCTCTCAACTCATGGACTCCTTTTACCCTGAAGCGGTTAAGGTCGCCTGAATACTCTGCCCTCTTGATAACTGAAGTTGAAGATAGAATATGGTTCTCATTGGGATTTGCAAGTAATTCAGGCGCTATGTCCATGGCTCTGAGATAATGCCTTATGAAATCGCCATAGCCATCTGTTAACCAAATATCGTTCTGATAATAGTAGTTCTCTCCCTTCTCGGAAACCATATATGTGGTCCAGGCAATCTTTCTTAGCGTTTCCTGCTTCACTTCGGTGCCTTTCAGGGAAGCAAGAAGGATTTCGGCATAGGCCTGCCTTGCTGTGTGGCTGTTTCCAGGCACAGCATAGGCAGTTTGCTCGTTTATTACAGTCACACCATATTTACTCCAGCTGTCGTTTCCAAGTATCTTGTTCACCCAGCCTAGTATGGACTCGGCCTTTTCTATCGCGTTGTCGAACAGTTCAGGCCGACGTAGCAGCAAAGATGCATACGAAATAGCATTGATCTGGGTATCACTCCATCCGGGAACATCCTCGAAAAATGGTCCCCACTTACCTGTTGCCAGAGGGTAAGTATTGAGCCAGTCGACTACAGAATCGAAAGTCTTCATATATGCTTGGACATTACCGACATTCAATTCTTTTAGAGCTAGGAACAGTTCAAGGGTTGGAGCATAATTCGTGGTATATTCACTTCTTGCAGTAACATTGTGGTCATCATCCAGAAGAAAACCCACCTCTCCGGTCAAGGCATTTACCTTGAACGGCCAGGGAGAATGGTCATTATCTGCAGGACGAATATTCTTCACGAGACAATCGGCAATTGCGACAGCTGCCTTCAGGTACTCCCTATTGCCGGTAATTCTGTACATATTGGTAAGTTCGTAGCCGAATGATCCAGCCTTGTCGGGTTGAAGGTAACCTTTTCCAAGTATCATGTCGCCATCAAAGAATCCAGAATAGATTTTGGTGGCATAAGGATAGGGGATATTTGGCCAAACAGCGTTCTCGGGAGACAGACTGTGAGTAAGATAATAATCCGCGATGAATTTCATCTCTTCCTTGATGTTTTCATCGCCGAGGTATTGATAGAGAAGTCTCCAGGAAGACATAATCATAGCGCATTGGTCTCCGGCCACGCTTCTTCTGTCCTCAAAACCCTCCTTCCACACAAGATGGACCATATAGTAAGGAAGTCCATTAATGGAAGGGCTCATAGATTTCCAGAAAGAATACAATCTATCCACAATGTCATCACAAGCTATTCGGAGATCAGGTGAATTCCAAGGGACTATTTTTCCTTCGGCATCAATGCAGATATTATGGTATACCAGAAAGTCATCCGTCTGAATCACCCTTCTATTATCTCCACAAGAGACTAGTGTAACAAGAATCGCGAAACAAAGAAGCAGCCTTTTCATTTTTCCAAAGTTTCAAGCATTGCCTTTCTGAAATCGATGACATCCTTTGAAGATGTGGTCTGCTGTAAAGGGGCAGTGTATACCATCGAAAGGAGCCCAAGAGCTTTTTCTCTACCATGGGCCTTCTCAATCATTGATAGAAGTTCCACATCAATGGCACTTTCTCTCCAATTCTCAAGCCTGAGAGAAGCGCAAAGAGGCTCATTGCTCCCGAAATACTTTCCGGGAATAACAAGTACGCCGTCTCCGGCAGGAGTAGATGCCGGTCTGGTAAGGGCCCCGTTCTCTTCAATCTTATATGAATTGACCACCCAGAAAAGGAATGCCTCCGATTCTTCCTTCCAACTTCTCCACATCTGGGCACATGTCATTATCCTCGTGTTATTCTTCAGGCAGAAGCCTGGTTTTTGTGCCCAGCAGGTATATGTCCACAGGTTTGAAGGAGACTTGACAGCGTCCCTTACTTCGGCAGCTTTCTCTTCTGAGTCAAGATAAGAATATACGTTTACACAGAAAATATCTATCTTGTCCTTAAAGTGATTGATTCCCTCAATGACATCCTTGATGGCACACTCATCCACGGGGTTGAAATAGCAGGCGAGCATGGTTTTCGCATCGGCCGCTGCTGAATGTACTTTGTCTGCCTGATCGAAAACCTTGTTGTAATCAGTGGTCGATAGGGGCTCGTCAAACAGATAGAAATATGATTTGGACAGTATCCCTGCCGTGCGACATTTGTCGCATAGCTTTTGAAGGCTTGCAGCGTCTCCTTGCCAGGGAAGGCACACATATCCGAGTTTTTTATTGGACATATATCTGATTGAGCGGGAGTCATCGATGGGATAGGGTGAAGACGTCCCTTCCTGTGCAAAGAAAGGAGAAATCCTGAAGTCGATCAGGAAATCTGACCATTGTTTATATACCTCATATTTTTCTTTGGCAGACATGCCACCGGTATCGATATGATCGGTATTGATACCGAACACTCCGGGCATTGTGGGGACCTCGGGAATCTCGACATCGTGGACTCTGACGATTGCATGCACCAGACGCATATCGCTTTCACCCTGGAATCTGAGGATATACTCATATTCGCCGGGCTTCACATCTTCTGATACCATGAAGCGCACCCAGAACTTTTCGCTCGATGAAACCTTGCCCTCGACAGGAACCAGAAAGTCGTCCCACTCCTGCCATTTCTTGATGGTAAATGTTTTCACCTGGATATCTGCGCTATTATTGGGAATTAAGGAATAACTGTAGTCGTCCTCCGTTCCAAACATAATCTGAAAAGATACGACACCGCCCTTGGCGACATCAAGGGTGCAGGTGTTCGTTTTTTCGGCCTGCTCCAAATCAAGGGCCTGCGTGGAATGAAGAAGATACACGTCGCTTCCTTTCGCGGCGAGAAGGGTTTTAAGGTCATCATACTCCGTACCAGCAATAGTGTTGCTTTTGGGAATCGATTGCGTGCAGGAGGCCGTCAACATCAAGGCAAGAAAAACAATCAGTTCTTTCATATATCATTTCTTTCTGTTTATTAATTCTGTTACAATATCGGTCCTGGTTCCCGGTGCAAGCACTGTTTCGAAACCGACGATAGTCATACTGTCCACATCACTATCCCACACGTTGGGACCCTTGGTTGGAAGGGTAAAGTACCTTACATTGTCCCGTGATGTACGAAGTATTTTTTCATATCCGTTCTGAGAGAGAATCGCACAGGAATCTGTCACTTCCACCTTCGCAGGTGTAACCATTCTCCATTGGAGTGTGTCCGGAGAGCTTTTCTTCAACGTTACGATTCTGTCTGTTATCTCCAAGGCCTCTTCAGTCAGCAGAACGGTCCGTCTTGCCTTGGCGAGTTGGCCTTCATAAGCGGGAGATATATCAAAACAACCTCCACGCTTTCCATCTTTGTCATAATACTTTACCAAAGGTGAATACCCGCCGATAGTCTGCTTCCCGCCATTTATCACTAGAGTATTATGAGCCATGTTCGTCAGTTTGAAGACATCCCACCGCATTGAGGACGCGCTCATCTCCCAATAATCACCGCCTCTTGATGCAAAAATCTTTTCGGTAAGGGCATAGTCCTCATTTCCGGGGTCTGCAGCCCATCTGCAGCCGAATTCATCATAGACAAAGGATCCCACATCCATATGAGCGTGGCTTATTGCGCTTGTCCCGCCTTTGACGGCAAGATAACGGGAATCTTTGTCCCAGGATTCCCTTACCAGAACAACGGGGGAGGATCCTCTTCCGTGCCAAATCTTCTGTGAAGGCTCAGGAATACTCGTAGAAAAAACAAGATCCTTTATAAGGCATGGAATCATCGGCATCAGGTTGGTCTTGAAATCGTCGTACTCGCCGTTCGCAAGCTTTTGAGTTTCAGAGAAGACGAGAGAAGTATCCTCATTCAAGACTGCGAACCACCAAAGAACCGGCTGAGGGAAGATTTTCTTGCCCGTGTTAGGATAACGGCCCGACCCATTATCAAAATAGTTGAAGCTGTATCCTGATGGGCCTTCCATATATTGGAGCCACCTTCCCGAGTGCTCGAATCCTGGAGTTTCGTCAAGCCCGTAGCAAGATCCGAATGCGTGATTTAACACATTTAGAAGAAGCACTTCAAAACTGGTCCCATAGTTCCAATACACATAGCCTTCGGGGTAATTACCGTCTGGAGCATAGAGCATCTGTGCTTTCACATTGTCTGTCACGGCATCTGTCAGGGCGGCTTCAGAAATCTCAGGATACACATCGTGCATGGCTATTGCGGCACAACAAACACCAGCATGACAGACCTGATTCCAGTAGGTGGCAA
>Ga0247611_10008720_pt1 | contig 12412 bp, 14 predicted proteins | sample 177DNAGHGhighgp2_FD_192422 | JGI IMG/M metagenome (GOLD analysis project Ga0247611, IMG submission 192422) | Sheep rumen microbial communities from Palmerston North, Manawatu-Wanganui, New Zealand - 1770 DNA GHGhigh gp2 | ecosystem: Host-associated > Mammals > Digestive system > Stomach > Rumen... | reverse complement strand
CTGGCGATCTACCTATTCAAAGATTCACCGATCAGCGCGGAGAAAGAGCAGCTTGCCATCTACAAGGTCGCTCAGGATGAAGAGTTTAAGGCAATGGCGTTGGGGAATGACTTCTCCGCCTCCACCTATGAGCATGTCGAGTCAAAGCCTCTTGACCAATACCGGCCGCTGGTCTCGATCGGCAATCTGACAGTGTACATGCACAAGACGGAGGATCTTTTCTATGTGGTGCCGGGGGTTAAAGCTGAGGAGAGATATACCACTCTCAAGAATGACTTTGCTGCCTTTAAACGTGACTTCCAATTTTTGAAGATTGCTATTTATGATCGGGAGGTCTACTACGCAAATGCGGCGGTAAAGCTGGACTTTGAAAACATCTGGGAGGTTTAACAATGAGTATCAAGGGCATGTCATACAATAAGGCCATCTACGGCCTGACAGGGGGTTATCTGGAGGTCGCTGATGTTCTTCGGAGTTACAATACCCAGCGTAGGAAAGCACTCAAGCAGATCAAAGAGGTCCAGCGGAGTGATGTATCTTTTCGGAGATCTGAGAACATTCCTACTCTTCCAACGGCCGCGGCCCTGGCCAAGAGTGGCAGCCTGGAGGACATTGCTCACGCCGTGGCCGATGTTAACCGGGTCCTCAAAACTGAGACCGTTGCTCACCGTCGGCAGCAGCGCAAGAAAGCCTTGGAGTCCCTCCATGAGGGGGATCGCTGGGGGTTTATCAACGACAAGAATTTCAACCAGTTTGCGGATTTTATGGAATGGTTCCGGGAAAACATGGTTAATCAGCTTTTGGATTCCAAGGATACTACGGTTCAGGAGTTCATGAGAGATCGCGCCGGGAAGAAAAAGCCGGCCAGTCAGCGGAGTTGGGCGAGAATTTTTGTTAAGTGGTTAAAGGATAATGGCTATGACGATGAGGCTCAGGAGGTTGGCTCCATGTTCTTCGCGTCGTATCGTAGGGGGAGAAACTGATGGTTATTTGGGAGCGGTATGTGGACTACAATAAAATAGACTTTCATCCGCTCCACCGGAAACAGGGAGAGAAGGGCAAATATACCTATGCTCAGGAAATCGCGGCCTTTGACATCGAGACCAGCCGCGTCCCGGATCTGGAACAGTCCTTTATGTACGTCTGGCAATTTGCGATAGATCAGCGTTGGTGCATCATGGGCCGCACCTGGGAGGAATGGCTGCACATGATGCAGCAGCTCAGGGTTCGGTTGAAGGGTCTGCGGCTGCTGATCTTCGTGCATAATCTTAACTATGAAGGGACCTTCATTTCCTCGCCTCAGATCTATCCATTTAAGAATGAGGAGGTTTTCGCGGTAGACGCGCACAAGATTCTCAGAATGACGATGTATAAAAAGACCTTTGAGTTCCGCTGCTCCTATCTGCTCACCAACTTAAGTCTCGACAGCCTGACTCGCCGGTTTAAGTGCAGTTATAGGAAGAGATCCGGGGAGGCATTTGACTATTCCAAGCTGCGTCTCCCCTCCTCTCCCCTCAGCCGGCGCGAGATCCTCTATTGCGCCTATGATGTCCTCGGTCTGACGGAGGCGATCCGGGGCCTGCTGGATCTTAACAAGGACAATTTGTACACGCTGCCATACACGCAGATCGGATTTGTCCGACGCGAGGCCAAGCGGATGATGAGGCCCTATCATTTCAAAATCCTGGACTGTTTTCCGAATGAGGTGCTTTTTCAAACGCTGAGAAACGCTTTTCGCGGTGGTAATACTCACGCAAACCGCTACATGGTAGAGAGTGGGATCATTGATAACGTCCACGGGATTGACATTTCCTCCAGCTACCCGGCTCAGCAGGTCCTTGAGTGCTATCCGATCGAACCGTTCCAGCGGACCGGGTCCCTCAGCCTAACCAGTAGCTTTCTCGATCAAATGATGAACTGGGGCTATTGTGTGGTCATGGAGGTCCGGTTCTGGAATATCCGACTCAAGTATGAGTATGAGCCTATACCCTATATACCCAGGGCAAAATGCCTGGACCAATGGAAAGGCATCAAGGATAGCTTTGTCATGGATAACGGCCGAGTCCTCCGGGCGGTCGGGCTTCCGTTGACTATGGCCATGACTGAGATCGACTACCGGATCATTGAGAGTCAATACTGCTGGGACAAGATGGAGATTCTCAAGATGTGGACGGCCAAGAGCGGTCCAATGTACGACGGTCTGCGGCAGCTTAACATAGACCTTTTCACCCAGAAGACAAAGCTCAAGGGGCTGGATGATCAGAAGATCTACTACGACCGCGCGAAGGAGATGCTCAATAGCATCTATGGTATGTCCTGTCAGAATCCCTTGCAGCCGGCTATCCTGTTTACGGATCCCGCGTACCCGAACGACTTTAATCACTCTTTTAAGGTAGACAGATCCCTGCCGGACGGTGAGCTGTTGAAGATCGCCCAGAAGAGGGCCTTTATTACCTATCAGTTGGGGGTTTACACTACGGCTCACACGAGAGCCGAGTTGCAAAGGGCCATAGACCTAAGGAAAGATAGTGTGATCTACTGCGATACAGACTCCGTCATGTACACCGGAAACCGGCCGGGCCTGGATGAACTGAATGAAGAATACCGCCAGCGGGATCTTGCTGCCGGCGGTTATGCGGATGATAGTTTTGGCAATCGTCATTACCTCGGAGTCTTTGAGATCGAGGATGATCCCCGGCATGGATTCAAGTATCACCGGTTTGTAACGCTGGGCGCGAAGAAGTATGCCTTTGAGAAGTGGAATAAAAAGACGGACAAGCTGGAGGTGGGTATCACCGTGGCCGGCGTCCCGAAGAAGGCCGGCGCGGTGGAGCTGGCAGCAAAGGGAGGTCTAGAGGCGTTTCGGCCGGGGTTCATCTTCTCAGAGTGTGACAAGCTGGGTGTCACATACAATGAAGACTATGGAAAAGTGATGATAGATGGGGAAGAGGTTAATATAACTCGCAACGCTTGTCTTTCTCCGGTAAGTTATACATTATCGTTTGAAAGAGACTATAAAACGCTATTGAGCATGATAACCGAGGAAAAGCTAGAAAAGATTGCAAGAAACTCGATCTTCTGATAAGTTTGTGCAAAATGTCAATTGTTTTTTATCTTCTTCTTTGATATTATAATACCAGAAGGTGGCCGATACCTTAAAGCGGAGGAAGGAAAATATATGGTAACGTCCAGAGAGTTGAACAACTTGTATCAGATGCTTTTGAAGGCTGAAATTCACTCCATTCAAGAGGGAGGACCGCTCTTTGAGATGGTAGAAGGTAAAGATGCGGCCGGAATCGTGTGGTCCTATCTTGAGAGAAGCTGGGGGTGCTGACATGAACAAGTGCGAGAGAATCAAAATGGTCAAGGCGATGGAATTCATCGCCCGACAGATTAACGACGAGTTGATCTTTGACAGTTGGCTGACTGGCGGTGTCGCGGACGGAGATATTGAATATGGTGATATGTGGCCTCACGCGGGAGATGAGGAACTGCTAAACTATTACTTGGAAGATGAAAACTTTAAGGATCTGATGCAGAACTTCCTCGGCTGCATGGGGTTGGCCAAAAAGAGCGGCGGCCTATATTGTGATGGGGTAGTTAGTGAACGCCGCAAACGCGATTGATATTCCCCTACAGGCTGAGGATCTACTCCGCAGCTTGTGAGGGAGGATCACTCCCTACAAAATTCAGCATCAAATAATTAGGGTGGCGGCCGACGCCAGAAAGGGAAAGTATGAATATCTTGATGGGGAATATTGACCAGAACAATAAGAAGGCCGTATACAAGCTCACCAAGAGCGAGAGCACCCAGGTCAAGGATCTGGAGCGTGGTCTCTCGATGCCAGTCGATCACTGGGTCTTGTATGAGGAGGAGAACAGCCGTGGCGAGCTTCAGCAGGTCCTCGCGTTCACCAGCGGCCAGCAGAAGGTGAGCACGATCTCCAAGACCTTCATTCGTTCGTTCCTGGAGTGTGCGGAATTGATGCAGGACGAGCCGTTCGCAGTTATCATCACCGGCGGTGAGACCAAGAGCGGCCGCACCTACGTCAACTGCGAATTGGACTGCGACTGACAGTCCACAATATAGAAATAGGGAGCTACCTCAATGGTAGCTCCCTTTCTTTTAGAACGGCAGCGGACAAAGCCAGACGTTCGCGGTCACACTGGATACCAGGCGGACCACTCCGTTTGAGATCGTCGGGGTGATCCCGCTGGCCGGGTTGCCGAGCAGCCTCATCCGGTTGGCTTGAGTGTCCGCGTAGAAAATCGAATTGTGATTCGCGCCGGCCGCCGATCCGATGATCATAGCGAATCGAGTGGTATCGTATCCGGTCAGATCGTAGTTTGTGCCGGCCGAGGTCGCGTCTGCCACGCGGATGATCGTCAGCTTGCTGGAGATCTGACTCAGGGCCGAAGCTGCCGAAGCTGCTGCGGTCTCCGCCTGATCGGAGGCGGCCGCAGCGCTGGCAGCAGCAGCCTGGGCCGCTGTGTTTGCGCTGCTGGCTGTCTGCTGGGCCTGGTTGGCTACCTGCTGAGCTACGCCGGCAGCCCCCAGCGCGTTTGTCCCTGTCTGCTGCGCGGCTGCCACGTCGGTCCCGAGCTGATCAAGCTCGCCGGTTACGTCGGATCCCAGCTTTATCCTGGTAACGCTGCCGTCTGCGATGGTGGCGGAGGCTGCCTGCTGGGCAATCCTCTTTGCCTCCTCCGCGGTAGCAACAGCAGCGGCCGCCTGGACCGTTACCGCGGAAACCGTCTCCTGAGCCAGCTCCGCGGTCTCCTGGGCCTCCGCGGCCGTCTGCTGGGCCTCCTCCAGAGCGGCGGCAGCATCCTCCACAAGAGAGGCGGCCGGCTCCAACTTCTTAAGGGTTTTCATGATCCAGTCGAGGTTTATCTGATTGAATGAAGTATAGGGGAATTTGAAGAAAGCCATGAGTCAACCTCCTTTTAGAACGCGCAGATCATGTTTGCAATCACGTTCCAGTACCATTCCTGAGCGTATTTCATGGTTTGCGCGGAACCGCTGGTCATACGGAGAGGACTTCCCGGTGCCTGATAGAACTCGCCGATCGTCGTCTCGATCAGCGCCGTCGGGATGCCTCGTCCGGTGCCGTATCCGGGCATGCCGCTGGTACCGTTGGCGGGGCTGTTGTAAATCGTGAAGTCAGTTTCGCTGCCGGTCTCGTCTTTGATGATGTTGTCAAAGTCGATCGTCAGGCCATAGAGTACATCATTCAGCGCCGTCCCGGCCGGCGCGTAGCCGTAGAATCCCTTTTTCCATTCGTGGTTTACGCTGTAGGGGTCAGCGTGCATATCTACCCAGAGGGAGATGCTCCCATATTGGGACTGCATATCGGTAATGCAATCACGGATTGCCTGACACTCGGCGCTGGTAAAGGCGGGATATGTAATACCCCCCACAGTGACCTCTTGGTTAAGGTTGGCCAGCGTCTGGAATCCGAGCGGACAATTCCGCTGTCCGTTTTCCACTCCCCACGGGTTATATGCGGGGATGCACACGAAGCGGACGCGATGGCGAAGGCGGCGAAGATTCGGATACTTGTATCCTTTGAAGTAGAGGGCGCGCATGAAGCGGTACAGACTCCAATAGGCTTCATACTCGTCCCCGTCACACCCAGCAGTGAGGAAAACCGTAAACTCTGCGTTCCGGGGTTCAAAGACATATTTATAGATGGGATACTGATCGGTTACGGTATCGGTGATGGTGCTATGGCCGATCAGCGAGCGAGTTACACTATCCTCAAAATAGTTCCCCTGAGCCTGGACTTTATCGCCTATTGCATTGATGTCATAGGCCAGCTCGTCCCACATAGCGATGAGATTCGCATAGCTGATATGATTATCCCCGACCGGGATTGCGTCGGGCAGCTCGGGAATGCGGAAGATGAAACCATCATAGTTTCGGGTTTTCCTGATAGCCGCGGCGGAGATCGAGTTCTCGGTGGTCAGCTCATGCCAGGGACCCCACTCATTTCCAGACGCATGTTTTGTCCGGTAATAAAGTGTTTGATTTTTTGAATCGCTCCACAACTGCAAACGGCAATACCCTTGGTTGTCTGGGACAAATGAGATAATACGGGCCATCTCAGTATTGACCCCGTTAACAACATCCACATTGCCGTCTTTAAAGTAGATGCCGACATCAAGCGAGTCACAGCTATCTCCGGAGACCATAGACTTTTTAAGGCCCATGCCGCGATTCGCAAACGGAGTCTCAATCCAGTCAGACCACACGGTTTGCCCATTTTCTCGGGCACCCGCCCATCGACAGAACAGTTGTCCCTCAGTGAAAGAGAGCCACAGTTGAAATTTTCCGTACGGTCTACCGGACGGGGTGAAACAAAGTACAAGCCCCCTGCCGTCAGCGGCGCCGTTAACTACCGTTGTGCTAACCTCTTTGTAATAACTTCCCGTGTCCAAATCGTTACAGTCAGTACCGTTAGTGAGAGGAGTACGGGCAAATCCAGCGCTATACCAATTTCCCCAAGCTTCGGAGGAGCCGTTTTTTGCTCGATAATAAAATTCTGGATACCCGGTGTTTAAGGTAAAGGAAACGCTTATCCAGATTTGCACTACACCCCCGCCGCTGGTACCTTGAATAACTATAAGCTCTGCCGCCTGTCCTGCCGGATTTGGTCTGTTAATAATAGTTCTACTTGCTAAACAACGATAGATACCTGCCGTCAGGAGGTTATTAAGATCGGTTCCGCTGGGGAGGTTGGCTCTCTGTGTGAGACCAGTCCCAACGATGTCCGCGGGAGCTGCCGCGTTCGCCATTGTCAAAGTACGATCCAACACATATCCGGTCTCCTGGGTGATGTTAGCTCCCAGGTAACTGTCAACAGCGGAGGCAACAAGCGTCGGATCAGCTGGATTCCCCTGAGGTCCGGTAGGGCCTTCTGGGCCAGTCGGACCGGCGGGTCCCTCAGGGCCGGTCGGACCGGCGGGTCCCTGAGGGCCGATCTCACCGCGGGGGCCTTGCGGTCCGGAAGGACCCTCAGGTCCGGGGATGCCCTGATACTCGCCGGACTCAATCGCCTCTTTGAATGAAGTGATAAAATCCAGGATCCAGTCCAGATTTATCTCGTTAAAATTGGTATTCGGGAACGCGGAAAAATCAAACTGATTCATGTGGACCTCCTTAATAAAGCTCGATGCAAAATCTGTCGATAAAGGATCTGGCTATGAAGCCGTAGATTGAAAACTGAGCTACCTCGCGCTCCTGCTCAATCATCTGCTGGGATGAGGTCACGCCGATGTTGCCATGACTTCGGGTACTCACGGTCTCAGATCCACCCGAGGATCCGCTGCTGTCGTTCTTGTCAGTGTCTTTGAAGGTGTCCGAGTTGAAGGCCGTCTGACTGTTGATGCTTTGACTCTGGCTGCTGCTCTCAACAATGCGGGTGATCGAGTCGGTCCGGTCATAGTTCTCAATCGGGTTATATTCGACGGTCTGGGTAGCGCACATCTTCTCCCAAACGTGCTGCTCATTCCGAGACCAGACGCCGATCATGGTCCTCATAAAATCATAGTCCGGATAGAGGAGACCCAGATCACCGGCCTTCTCCAGGATCTCCATGATCAGGTCCTCCCGGTTGACGCCGGCCGGGAGCTGCATGAGTCCGAAGAGATCCTCGTTGAAGTTGTAGAGGCCGACAACAGTCAGCTTAATTCTCGCCATCTTCCGGGTCCTCCTCTCCCTGATAGTCAATGCCGGTCTCGTATCTCTTCTCCGCCCGGAGATCCAGGCCAAACATTTTATTGACCTTCTCGACGCCGGCGCTCATGGTGGTATACATGGTATCCAGCAGAGTTTCGGACTCAAAGCGGCTCATGTTGGCCTCGGCCGTGTTGATCCGTTCCTTTTTCTCATACGCTACGTTGGGGATACCGAGCTTACTGTCGAAGTTGGAAAACTCGACGCGCATAGCGTCCAGCAGCTCGGGGACAATAAAGTTGGAGCGAATATCGTTGTTTACAAACTGGTATTTTAGCTCACCGGTCTTTTTGTCCTTGAGCTTGCTGCCGGCGGCCACAGCAATTTGGCCCTGCTGAACCTGGTCGATCACCGCCTTGAAGAGCTGCGCGGCAGCCTTATCATCGGTCAGGAAGAGGTACGCCAGCTTGCTATTCTGGAGGTTCATGATCATGGCCTCATGAATATAGGCGAGGCGCTCTGCGTGGAGGGTGCATATATCCAGGATCCCGCTGAAGTCGGGCTGAAGGCAGATCAACTCTGTGCTGCTGCCGATCTGATACCTGCCGTTGCCCATGCCGCCGGTCATGAGCGGATTAGTCACCAGGGTGTCTGCCGGCCGGTAAAAGACATTGTATCCGGACAGTGTGCATTGCTGCGGGATGATCCCGAAGCGCGGCGAGTCGATCACACACAAGAAGCCATAACAGAACAAGACATACTTGAAGTAGTTCTCATCCCAGGTCTCCGGGAGTGTGAACTTGAACATGGCCATTGCTCGCTTGAGGAGATACCGGACATAATAGGCCGTGGTTAGATTGTCGCGCGGATGAGTGCCGGTCGGAGTCTCCGCGTTATAGAGCTGGTTGGCATAGTCAAAATAGATAGGGGGATTCAAACGCCGCCCCTCCTTTTCCATCGAATTTTGAAGAGCATCCAGATCGGGATTCCCAGGGTGGGCGTCGGTGTATTTCCGAGGTATTCATACCATTTCCGGGCCGCCGCCTCGCGCTGGGACTGTAGAGGTGTGCCGCGTTCGTATGAATACTCAAACGCCATCACCAGGTATTCCGGAGTCTGGGTGCTGGCCGCAAATTGGTCAAAGGTCATATAGTTATAGGCCGCGACGGGAATCCACTGGACATATCCGCCTGCCTGCTCATAGGTGATGCGCTGGAGCTGCTTATCATAATTGGTCTCCCAATCAGATCCCGCCCAGGAAACATAGTCTCGCCGGCTGTCTCCGGTCCACTGGACCAAACCGAAGCCGTAGCTGGTATCTGCGTAAGCTGAACCGATCTCAAACTGCTGCGGATTGAGCTGAGACTCAATTTCCATGTTGCCACAGAGAGCAGCGATCGCGTTATCCGTCCAGCCGCGGCCTCGGAAGTAGGCAGCAATAATGTTGACATTGTTCTGCTTCTGAGCTTCGGTGAAACCGGGGAGCTGATTTGTGCGTAATGCTATCCAGTTACTCATAGAAGAATCCCTTCGCCATCATGGCCTCAACAGCTCCCTCCTCCACACTGGTGGCAATAGAGCTTTGAAAAACTGGATTATCACACATCACAAAACCGGAAAATGTACTGATATAATCTCGCATATAACATGGGCTGCCCTGGGTCTCCGGGTTCATGGCTGAGATCTTTTGAAATTTGGCTGAGAGAACAATAGGCTCCATAGCGCTCTGGAAATTGCCGGTCGTTCCTCTATATGAAAGCTGCGCGAGTGCTGCGGTAGCGGTTGGAAGAGCAGAGGGTGCTATATCATTGATCCCGTCAATAATTCCGCCGAGAAGATTGCGGCCAAAATCAACAGCTGCCGAGCCTACATCCTCAAGAAAATCACCGAGAGCCATTCCTGCACCTCCTAAAATTTACCGCTATGGTGTTTAGTCGCGGGCTCCTTCTCTTGGGAAAAGCTCCTTGCTATATCGCCCGCGCCAGCTACAACACCAGCAGTCAAAGCGTTTTGATAGTTTGCAACATCTGCGCTGACTTGGCCAACGGGGAGAGGCACACCGATCTGACTCTCTACCACCAGAAACGAGTTCTCCCAATTATACTGGCCATCGGTCACCTTCTTGGCTGCCAAATGCAGAACGGAGTCCCCAGTCATTAGGTTCGTATCTACCAGGATCCCAAGAGTGTCCGCACCAAACAGTTCGGTGGAGTCAATCTCAAAAACACCGAAGGGGAGGAACTTGAGCATATAGGAGGAGTAGGGAGACAGTCGGAGGTAGTCACCGCGGCCGCTTCGCTGCGGATGAACAGGGATTGAAAATTCGTTCTGCCTCGATACCCAGGCGGATCCAACTGTGCTAAGAACACGCGCCGGCGCTGCAAAGGACCACCAGCCCAGGTTAATTGACGATACGGGAGATCCCTGAGCGAAGGCCGAGGCGAGAATGGGAAACCACCGGCAGCTCACAATATACTGAGTGGGATTAATGAGCGCTTTCTGGAGATCCTCGGAAATCTCTGTTATGCTTATATTCGCCCAGGAAATTGAGGACAGCATAGCATTGAGAAAAGTCCTAAATGCCGGCATGGTAAGAGCATAATAGGTAACAGCTCCAACAGAGGAGGAGCTATTCCCTATCACCCCCATAACAATCAAGCCCGTGTCCTGAGTAACATCCGCTCCCCAAAAAGTCCCGGCAGCAATTTGAGAGGAAGATCTCTCGACCTCCCCTGTTGTCGGATAGCTGGTATCTATGATTCCCGGAGTATACCTGGAAAAAGCGCGGAGAACATACTGAGAGCTATTTCCGATCTCCATCTTGAAGGAGGCGAGCACATCTACCGCCATGACCGCAATCCAGAAGCCGCGGTCATAATACCAATCAGTGATAAAGTAGTATCTCCGGAGAGACGGAATCTGCGCATAGTTATAGGTTGGGGCCGCAATCTGTGCTCCGAGATTAAAGCGGATCTCAAGGCCCGTTAGAGAAAAAGTCTGTTTGATCTCGCCGGTAAACTCCTGGCCGGTTGTAGTTGGGAGCTTTGTGCTATTCTTCTTCTTGTCAAAAGACCAGAGAGATACGGTTATTCCAGGCATAGAAACCTCCTATAAAGACTCCCCTCCCCAATAAGAGGAGGGGAGGAGCTGGGAATTAGTCCAGCAGGAAAACAACTGCGTTCTCGGTGAAGCTGTTCCACCAGCGAGTATTACGGTGATAGAAGACGTTGTAATACTGGCAGCGCGGATTGAGCGGAGACGCCAGGACGGACTCGTCAAACAGCGTGATACCAAGAGCATCACGGTCGCAGAGGAACGCAAAGACGTTTTCAACTGTAACAGCAGCCTGAGCGGTAGTGATCGTGCCATCTGCCGCCAGATATGCAGGCGTGACCTGAATCTGATCGGGGACCTCAATGGACTGCCAGAAGGAGACGGCCTCAGTATAGGGCTGAGCGAGATAGCGATCATTGAACGTAGTGCTCAGGACCGTTGCGTCCATCTTGCGAAGAGCGGGGCTGAACATGAACAGACGCTGATCCGCTGCGGGAGTATGGCGCATAATCGGCTTTCCGGTCAGGCTGGTGTGATAGAGCGTGGAGCGCTCGGCCATACGATCCGATACGGTGGCGATTTTGGCATAAGCCCAGCGCATGAAGGGAGCGAAATTGTCAGGCTGCATGACAGTAATAGCTGTCAGGAGCGGATTCAGACCGGTCTCCGTGTTATACTCCGTCAGCAAGTGGACCTCCTGCTCAGTACCGCCGCCGGTCACGACACCGGCGATCATATTAGCAATAGCAGCGCGAGCACCGTTCTCCGTTGCCTGCTCCATGCGGTCCTGCATGTTGGTGGTCATGAGATCCAGCAGAGCAGCAAAGTCTCCGGGATTGGTAAAGGCGCTGCGGAGCTGGACGGTAGGGATGGTCAAATAATCGGAGAAGACATTTGTGCCGTAGAACTTCTCCTCAATGAGGTTTGCCTTCTTGATCTGCCAGGGGTCGCAGGTGCCGCCCTCGGTCAGAACATAGGAGTTATCATCCTCGAAGCCGCGATCGGAGATAGAGATCTTCCGGTTGATGTACGCCCAGCGCTGCTGGCTGGCCTCGATGCCCTGGAACTTGCGGGAGTACGGGCGATTTGCCATGACGGTACGACCAAACATGTTGGTCAGGGTGTTAAAGAGAGCATCAGTACCAACATTGAGAGCCGTCGTACCAACACTCACAAACTCCGCCGTATTGGTCGGGACGATGGTGTTGATGCCGGTCGCCTGCCGGGTGATGCTGTTCATGATAGTTGCGAGCTGATGGAAATTCATGTCATTTACGCCAGGCATGATTTAATCCTCCTTATTTGTTGTCAGGTTTGGCTCCCGCGAGCATAGCGCCGAGAATGTCCTCAGCCGTCTGTTCCTTGGGAGGCTGGTCAAAATGGAATGTGTTCACGGCGTTGGCCTGGATGGTGGCCTTCAGGTCCGCGATCGCTGCGATAAGCTGCGCGGTTGCGTCAGGGGCCGGGGCCGGCGCGGGTGCAGGTTCGGGATCCGGTTTAGGATCCGGTTCGGGTGCCGGGGCTGCGGGATCGGACCACTGAAATCCGGCCTCAATGAGCTGCTGCTTAAGTTCGTCAAAAGTCATGATTATCACTCCTTCAAAATCAGGTTGATCCCGTCATACTTTGACAGATCAACCTCTATCTCCAGAATATTCTCCGAGTCCTCAGGAGCTGGAG
>Ga0247611_10008718_pt1 | contig 12416 bp, 11 predicted proteins | sample 177DNAGHGhighgp2_FD_192422 | JGI IMG/M metagenome (GOLD analysis project Ga0247611, IMG submission 192422) | Sheep rumen microbial communities from Palmerston North, Manawatu-Wanganui, New Zealand - 1770 DNA GHGhigh gp2 | ecosystem: Host-associated > Mammals > Digestive system > Stomach > Rumen... | reverse complement strand
CCATCAGAAAAAGCACTTTGCTGATGGAGCCAATGACTGTCCAAATGATGAACACTAATATGAAGACTTTGATTCGTCCCATCAGCTCTTTGGTTTTATTCCGCCATGCGTTATCTTCAACCACTCCTCCTTGGTACGCTTCCAGCGACGATGACTCCATAACCAGTACGACGGTCCTCGCCGAATTGTTGCCTCAAGCATTTCTCCATATTTCTGAGTAATCCAGAACTGCTCTTGTTTCTGTGGCTCATCAGTAATCAGCTTATACTCTGCTACATAATAGCCACGACGGATTCTACGTACATCAAGATAGTATACGTCCATATCAAGCTTTTGCATGATGCGCTCACCGCCTGTAAACCATGGAGTCTCATGATGCAGGAAGTCTGACCAATAATAAATATTATCCCAGAACGGGGCCTGATCAGAGATGAAGCCAACAATAAGCGGTTTACCCTGACGACGATAGTTGACAATATACTTTATTGACTTATCCATCGTGATATTTACGCCACCGAAACGGCTACGCGTATAAAGTATCAGTTGGTCAGTAACGTAATTTTCTAAAGAATGATACAACTGCATGCATTGGCATAGATTAGGGTCAACCCAAAGGGGCATACTACTTATCCATTCCCAGTTGCCGTAATGCCCTAAGAATACGCCACAGGACCGTCCCTTCCGACACGACTCCTCAACCAATTCTACGCCTTTGAAACGCATACGTTTTTTCAAGGTCTTTTCTGACATGGAAAAGTATTTTACACTTTCCATCATCAAGTCACAGAAGTGGGTATAGAAACGTCGTTCAACCATCCAACGCTTCCTCGGAGACATTTCTGGAAACGAACTCTTTATATTCTCATGTACGACCTCGCGTCTATAACGTATCACATAGAACAATACAATTGACATCAGCGATGATACACCATGCAGAAACCACATAGGTAATAGTGATACCACATACCATACCCCAAAAAGTATATAGTAAGCTATCTGCTTAAGCGTATGGTATCTTTCTTTATTATAGCTCATTTTTCTCCTGTCTGTTTAAACTTCTTACTCATACCAAAAAAACGCCGTATCTTCTCCCATGGTGACAAATGCCAACTATGAGCACACAAGTGGATAGCATAACTGTTATTGGTTGCTTCGTGCTTATTACCAGCGAAAGTTTCCGATGGATAAATATGTACATTCCCTGCTAGCTCCTGATCAATGTCCTTGTAAACAAACCCTATTTCCTCAGCGACTCGAGCATAAATGTAAGGCGATAGAACGTCCGTACGGAGGGAGCCGTCCTCCTTTACAAAATGTTTATCCTGATACCAGTCGAGTACTTTCTTAACGAACGGGCTTCCAGCCTCTGCCCCCATCACAGCTGCCTGTATCTGAATACCTTCTATAAACGCATCATCAATACGATGTCCTTCTGTATTCAGGTGAGCCATTGTTCCGGCTTTCTCTATCTGTGTCGGATGATATTCCATGCATGAGAAGAAAGAATGATTCAGAAAATCATCAAACTTCTTCAGTAATATAACATCAGTGTCGAGATAGATACCCCCCTCTGTATAAAGTGCATACATGCGGATGTAATCGGCAGCGAAGGCCCATTTCCGAGCCTCGAAAGCCTCTTTTACATATGGCACACTATTTATATCAAAATTCTTAGTGCTCCAATGTTTTATTTCATAGTCAGGATGCGTCTGTTGCCATGTTTGCATACAACGTTGAATAACCTTTGGGAAAGGTTCGTTGCTAAGCCAACAATAATGTATCTTTTTGGGTATCATATTGATTGCAATATCTTTTTCATGTACAAAGTTAGTAATAACATTGCTAATTTCAAAAAAAACTTTCCTTTTTTTATAAAAAATAGCATCAATTATGTTTTTATCCCCATTTATTTGGCAAATACGCAATTATTTTGTACTTTTGCGATTGTAAACGATTAGCTATGGCAAAGATTACCATTCTTGTCATTCATGTGAAGGGCAACAAAGAACGTGAGGCGTATATCCAGAAGCAACTTGAAAAATTGGATATGCCTTATCATTTCATACTTGATGGTAATATAGAAGACCTAACTGGCGAGATTCTCGATAAATATTTTAGCGGTGATATGTATGGGCAGTATCCACGTACCAGTTGCGCCTACAAGGAATTCCTGGCCTACAAATATATCTTGGATCATGATATGGAAGGTGCTTTGATATTGGAAGACGACATTCGACTGTTCAGAAAGTTCCGACCATTGTTCTTACAGAGTTTGGAAGAATACAAAAAGAACTACGTTGATGATGCTTTTATTGTCAACTATGAAGAAAGTAGCTTGTTATTGGTTCCGCGTAGCAAAAGGCAAAAGGGTGTGATGCTTTATCCCGCAACACGTGATCGCTTTACAGGTTGTTATTATGTTACAAAGAAGGCTGCACAGAAAATCATGGACTATTTAGAAAAAGAAAAGTGTGAACTTCCTTTAGATCGGTTTCATAGCAAACTTATAGAGTTGGGAATTATCCATTATTTTTGGAGTCATCCTTGTTTGGCATGCCAATGCAGCTGTGATGGATCAATGCCCACAATGATACCTACTCGTCCACGTCCTCTAAAGCGACTTAAATGGTTCTACAAGCGTTTTTATAAACACTTACTTTACTTTCTACGCTAATTCTATGACAGGAAATATTATCTATAACACTCTACGACGCTGGTGGTACGTTGGTTTTCGTGGCACTCACAAAAATAATCATTTATTGTTTTATATTCGCAGTTTTTTCAGATACAGTATCCCTAAGTATTTTTATCGTTGTCAACTTAAAAAGAAATTGACTGCATTTTACAGCTTAGATCATAGTGAAAAGGAATATATTCAGAAACGAGTTGATTATTATTGTAAGTTTAATGATGAGATTTTCCTGCCTGAGGATGCTCCAACATTAAGCAAATTTGCCTATCGTCAAAAGGAGTCTTATGTTCATGACTATGTGAATAGTACCTACTTCTTTGATGCCTACGAGTATACCCGTTTCTTTCCTGACAGTCTACGCTGGGCCTACAATCCTGGCGATGTAAACTATTTGTTTCCCGTGCCGGAGATTACCAAGAGTCGCCCACTGACGGATGACAACGGTAATCGTAATAATATACTCCTTAATCTTGACAAAATACGTCATTTTACTTGGATTACTGATCCATTTTCTTGGGAAGAGAAAGAGTGCCGTATACTATTCCGTGGTGATGCGACAGGTAAACCGCATCGTCAGCGTTTTATCGAAATGTGGAAAGACCATCCCCTTTGCGATCTTGTCAGTACCGGCAAGATGGCACTATATGACCACCTCTACTATCGGTATATTATGGCACTTGAGGGTAACGACGTGGCATCAAATCTCAAATGGGTCATGTCAAGTAACTCTATTGCTGTCATGCCCCGTCCTACCTGCGAGACATGGTATATGGAAGGAAAACTGAAACCCAACTATCATTATATAGAAATAGCCTCCGACTACCACGACTTGATAGATAAGATTGAGTACTACGAAGCCCATCCAGATGAAGCTAAGGCCATTGTGCAACATGCCCATGAGTGGGTGGCACAGTTTCAAAACCAGAAACGCGAGGATTTGATTTCATTAATGGTGCTTGACAAGTATTTTAGGTTTACAGGGCAACGTGGTTCTTTGCAGCCTGTCAGATATGTTGTCAATGAGGTTGTCAAACTCAGTAGTCAGCAGCAAGTTAATGCACAGGGAAAGGCTCGTGAAGATGTACTCCACACGGTTAGAGAATTAGGATTTAAGACTTACAATATTACCAACCATAAGTATGTTTACCAAGAAGGATTGCGTCCCCATCATTATCCATACTTGTCTAAATGGTTGGCTAACAGGCAAGGCAAGAAATTCGTACGACAAGTTAAGGCTGGCGATATTATTTTCATTCAGGACTTTTATCTTGGATACATGCAGAATATAGCAACTGCGTGTATGCAACGTGGCGCAAAAGTCATCTTCTTGGTTCATGACGTACAGTGTATTCGATTTAACAAGCATACCAGTGAAGTGAAGCAACTGAACAATGCGTCGTTGCTATTAGTTCACACTCAAGCAATGAAAGATAAGTTGACAGAACTAGGAGTCAAAACTCCTATGCGTATCATTCAGCTCTTCGACTACTACTCATCAGCCCCCATGGCAAATGTAGAGGGAACACTCCGTCATAAGAACGATGTTGTTTTCGCAGGCAATCTGTCCAAGAGTGAATTCCTGAAAGATTTATTTGATGATGACACTAATAAACTCACCCGATTCCAGCTTTATGGTATCAAAGGAGAACTCAATCTAGAAGGACGAACAAATATCGATTATAATGGCATCTTCACTCCCAATGACACCAGTACCATTTGCGGAGGCTGGGGATTGGTCTGGGACGGCTATAACATCTATGCTTGTACTGGTGACTATGGCAATTATCTGCGTTATAATTCATCTCACAAACTTTCTTTGTATTTGACATGTGGCTTGCCAGTCATCGTATGGGAGAATTCATCGTTGGCCAAATGGGTGAAAGACGAGAAAATCGGTATAGTAGTGTCTACTCTTAAGCATCTTGACGAACAGATTGCTAACGTTTCAGACGAAGACTATCGGCAGATGGTGAATAATGCACATCAGATAGGTGAAAAGTTGCGTGAGGGTTTTTTCTTGAAACAGCATTTAAAAGAATTATAAGTTAATGCCTACTATATCTATTATTATTCCTATATATAACGCAGAACTGTATCTCGCAGAATGTCTTGATAGTATTATCAATCAAGACTTTCAAGATTATGAGGCTTTACTAATTGATGATGGTAGTACTGATGGCAGTAGCACTCTCTGTAAGGAATTCCAATGTCTCGACACACGCTTTCATTATTTCTGTCAAGAAAATGGTGGCGTGAGCAAAGCCCGGAATACTGGGTTGGCACACGCAACTGGCCAATGGTTTTATTTTGTAGATGCTGATGACACCTTGCCGGCACACTCACTCTCTACCTTATGGAAACTATCTAAAAACAACTCTGTTGAGCTTACCATGGGGCGTTATACCGAAATTGATGAATACCAAGAGAATAAATCAAAGAAACAGAGCTTTGAACTCCAATTAGACCGCGTTAATTGTACATGCCTGTTATTCCTTACTCATGAATATGGCTATCAAGGTTATCTGTGGAATAAACTTTTTAAGGCAAGTATTATCCACCAGCATCACCTTCGTTTCAATGAATCATTCCATTTCAACGAAGACAGACTTTTTTGCATAGAATATATCTGTGCTATGAAAGGTTTGTGTGTGTTTACCTCTCAGATAGTGTACGAATACCACCGCCGACTTTCAAGCGTTATGGGTAAAGCCCGCCAAAGTTTTAATCCGAATATCTACGATGACTATGAAAGTTCGCTAGTCATTCTCCAGACCTTGAAACAACAAGGATTTTCGCACAGAGTCATTAATCTGGCACGTGACAGAATTATCGACTCTTATGATTTCATCCGACACAACATGTGCAAAACCCATTATAGTGAGGCAAAACATGCAATACACGAATTAAGGCGACGTGCCATTAACGACACAAGCTACATTTTCTTTATCTGTAATCGAATACGTCGGTTCTTGTCAAAACAGGTAGGACATCTTATGGGTAGAGGCATTTACTTTGAGTCCATATTCTAAAAAACATCTTTTCAAGACAACATAATCATAATATAAACATCTATGCACACTTTTTCCGTCATAACCGTCTGTTACAATGAAGTTGGAAACATCAAGAAGACACTCGATTCCATTGTCTACCAAACTTTTACCGACTACGAGTTGATTGTGGTTGACGGAGGGTCTACTGATGGAACTAAAGAAATTATCGAACAATACGCTCAATATCTTGCATGGTGGTGTTCTGAACCAGACAAAGGTATATACAATGCCATGAATAAAGGTGTCACTCATGCAACAGGTGAATATGTCATCTTTATTAATGCGGGTGATTTCCTGTTCGACAAGAAGGTGCTTGAGAACGTTTATAAAAGTGGTATGAAGACTGATGTCATTGAGGGTCATACCATTAGAACTGATAAGATGATAAGGCTTAAGCCCATCTACGAAGATCTTTTTGAACGGCTCTTTGCTGACAACATCAGCCATCAAAGTTCATTTACAAGAAGAGAACTGCTACTGAAACACCCCTTTGACGAAAAATACAAAATCGTTGCTGATTGGAAGTTCTGGCTTGAAACACTCATCATAGAGAACAAAACCTATTCCTTTATCGATTTAAATGTTTCGTGTTTCGATATGAACGGCATCAGTTTCACACAAATTGAGTTAAGAGAGAATGAGCGGGAGCAAGTCTGTCAAGAACTATTTCCGCCTCACATGACAAAACTCATTCATTCCTACAACAGAGCTTATCACCTTGCTTTAGTCAAATATGCTGTTTACCTAAACGAACATAGCCACAAAGGCTATGAAATTGTACGCAAGATTGCTAAAAGGATGGTAAAAATCGTAAAGCATCTAGAATGAAATTATTTATATTTGCAAATTAAACAAAGCTATTAAGTCTCTCAACGACCTCTGTTGCTTCATCTTCTGTGATAGATTGATTCATTGGAATTGACAATTCCTGAGCATGTATCTTTTCCGTGATGGGATATAATCGACTATTCCATTGACGATAACACTCTTGCTTGTGTGGCGGTATGGGATAGTGTATCAGCGTTTGAATATCATGCTCAGTTAAGTATGTTTGTAACTCATCACGTCGTTCACAGAAGATGGGGAACTGATGGTAGACATTATTATCATCAGCGATACGCTTGGGTAATGCAATTAAAGGATTGCTGATATGCGTATAATAATAGTCTGCCAACTGTTGCCGTTTCTTGTTATCCTCGTCCAGATACTTGAGCTTAACATCAAGTACAGCAGCGTCTATCTCGGACATGCGGCTGTTCATGCCGACATAGCGGAATACATACTTTTTCTGACTACCATAATTTGCTAAAGCGCGAATGACAGTAGCCAATTCTTCGTCATCCGTTGTCACAGCACCTGCATCGCCAAATGCTCCGAGATTCTTGCCTGGATAAAAACTATGAGCAGCAGCATTGCCCAAAGCGCCAGTCTTTCTCCCATTCCATTCACAGCCATGACTCTGGGCACAATCTTCCATCAATTTTAAGCCATGACTCTTACAAATCGCACTGAGTTTATCATTATACGCTATACGTCCATAAAGATGTACCGTCATCACACCTCGAGTCTTAGACGTTATAGCCTCTTCAACCTTATCAATATCCATCTCCAGATGTTCCCATGTTGGTTCGACTAATACGGGAACAAGATTATTATCCGTAATAGCTAGTATAGTAGCAATGTAAGTGTTGGCGGGTACTATAATTTCATCACCATCATGAAACACACCCAGTTCCTTGTAACCACGAATAATCAGTTTCAAGGCATCTAGTCCATTGGCCACAGCCACACAATGTTTCGTTCCAACATACTGAGCATAATCGCTCTCGAACTGTTGGTTCGCATGACCTTGCAAGAACCATCCTGCATCTAACACGCTACGGATAGCCATATCGTATTCGTCCCGATGCATGGCCGTTATCTTCTGAAGATCTAATAGTTTAACCATTTCGTTGCTTTTTAATGTATTCTATATAGTCTGCATAATTACGGATATAATCTTCCTCATCATACCCGTGACTAGCCAACACGAGACAAATGCTTCCCGAAGAGAACCCCTGCTCCGAAGCCCAGATGCCAGGAGGCACATGCAATCCCCAGAACGGACGGTTCAATGTCACTGTACGCTTATTTGTTCCGTCATCCAATACAACTTCAAAAGCTCCTGATGCAGCAATAATAAACTGATGGCAATACTTGTGAGCATGGGCTCCTCGGTCTTCGCCACCTGGTATGTCATAGCTATAGAACACCCTGTTGATAGGGAATGGCACATGCACATTCTGATACATATAAGTCAAGTTGCCCTCTACATCGTGCATCTTATTCAACTCGCACAACGAACAATCAAAGACACTCTTGCCTTCAGTCAACATTTTACGGTTGATAGGATTATTCACCTGTTGAGAGGTCTTCATAAACGATGGGGTTGGCTCTACGGACAAATCACAACGCCAACGACAGAACTCCTCATAATTCATGATATAGTCCTGCTCGTCATAATCTGTTGACGACAAAACAAGAGCCAACGAGTTGGTAGAGAAGTTTATCATCGTGCGCCACATACCTTTGGGTACATACAACCCATAGTATGACCTGTTCAATGAATAGGTGGTCTTCACCTTGCCATTATCTATTTCTACATCGAAACTTCCAGAAAGAGCAACGATAAACTCTTCCGTATTTTTATAGGCATGGCCTCCGCGCTCTACTCCTCCCGGTACATCGTAAATCCAATGAACCCTTCTTATCTCGAATGGAATCTGCTTAAATTGTTCAACAACTGAAAGGTTGCCTCGCAAGTCAACGATTTTCGGCAATTCAATTATCTTGCTCTCTTCTATTATTCGTTCGTTGTTCATAGACTATTAATTCTTAAACCAAATACTATAATATTGTTTGTTAGAGCGACAATAGTGTTTGACTATAGCAGAAATCCATCCTCCTATTGTCGTCTTGTAGGCTGGTCGAATTGCCACACCATCAATATTTTTGTCATACTTGCGCATCTCTTGATGACAGTACTTCAATTCTTTCAGATAGTCATCATACAACAATTTCCTGTTTTCTATAGTTAAAACATGGTCTAAACCCATCATTTTAAATTCACGGATAAACCATTTTTTGTAACAGTCCAAAGCATGAAAATGAAAAAAAACAAGTTGAAACTCTTTTTTTGACACTTTCTCTGTACATATAATTTGCTGTCCTTTACGTTGAAAAGTATATTGTTGCATATTCCAAGGAGCCACCCCACCACCTAAATGCTGTAATTCATGGATTCCACTAAAACGTGTTGTCCAATCATCCAGATATTTCTGATCACCAAACTTACCATCCTCCATTTTATTATAGCACCAATCAAGACAGGCATTGCGCCACCATTTAAGAACATGTAATCCGTTCTGTGTATTTTTAAATGTCATAAATTGCACACAGTATTTGCCCGATGTCTTGCTTAGGTCATTGGTCGCTGTATACCGATGTTCTGTAATAAGTACATCATCATCTCCCATCTCGTCAATCAACACGGTAGGGTCAGCATAAAAATACAAATCGGCATCAATATAGGTACATGCGTCTATATCATAATGTTTCAAACAATATAAAATGGTAGAACCAGAGCATGTCCAACAGTACTCCCCTGCCGTCCTAGTTGGCTTGACGGCCAGCAGTGCCTCATCCTCAAATTCTTTTAGTGTCACAACCGTAAGATTCTCCAGTTGCATCGCCTTCATAGCCACCGCCAACTGGTCGTCAAAAGCAAAGAGATAAAGATGAAACGACGGACAATGCTTTGCCAACGAATAGTACATAGCTAGTCCCTTGGCTGCATAATTGGAGTTATACAAGGTGCAGAAGTGTATCATAAGACATCGTTTTTTACTAATTCACAAAAAGGTATAACTGAAGGCCGGTGACGCAAGAACTTCTTATAGATAAAACGCATAACTTTGTTGGTTATTTTATAGCGGAAACTTCCAAGGACGTGTTTATAACGCACGCCAACCTCGTCTCCATATCCTTCACGAGCCTCCAAAGCTAATTTGTATAATTGCATCTGTTCCCAAAAAGACTTGCCTTGAAATTCAAGATGTCCTAAGAAATCCTCCTCAATGTTTTTCCTAAATGAGGCAGCTTCTGAAGCATCCCTGTCCGTAATCATGACGGGGATATCCGTCTGGAATGTCTCTGTCTTGTTGATAATCCTATATTGACACTCGGCATCCTCATAGCGTCTATACTGTTCATTGAACAGACATTGTTTCATCAAAGACATTCTAATTAGTTCTGTTCCCGGTCTTCCAGAAAGGAAACCAAGATACTCCCAATAAAATGGATGCCTAACCACACCGTGATGTCTCTTCTGAGTAGCCAAGACACACTGGTCTTTACTTTTAAAATAATAATTGGTTATAAAATAGTCAATGTCTGGATTTGTTGTGATGAGTGAGTGAAATGTTTTAAAAGCATTTGGTAGGAAATAATCATCAGCATCCATGAAAACCACCCATTCAGAAAGAGCATTTTGGACACCTGTGTTTCTTGCTTTCGCAGGACCGGAATTGTCCTGACTAATGATGCGTATTCTCTCGTCCTGAAAATGCAGACAAATCTTCTCAACAGAATCATCTGTGGAGCCGTCATCAACAATCACCACCTCATAATCCTCAAACGACTGATAGGTAATGGAAGACAGTGTCTTGAGAATATAGTCCGCTTTATTATAAAGCGGTATAATAACCGAAAAGAGGGCTTTACGCTTCATTCTCCGTTTTGCTTTAATACTTTAATTTCTTCTATTGTCAATCGCTTATTCAGATTCAAGTAGTAATGGCTATGGCAAGATACCCGTTGTTCCTCTGGTGGCAATTGCATGTAGTCACCATATATTCTCCGCAGAATGACATCATATCCAACAGGTGCCTTAATGGTAATATTCTCAAACGGCATGTCTACAGTATCTGCAAACCACTCCTTATCCATTATGTTTGCCAACCCCGACTGCCCCTCGTAGGAAACGAGATACTTACCTTTACGGGACTTCGCCTCTTCCAGTACCTCTTTATATTTACTCATGAACTTATCTAAATTCTTCTTATAGTAAAAATGCTCATGAATAATATTGTAGCTTCGATTAATCCGAAAACGGATAGCCTGATGAATAAAATCTTTTGTCGGAAACTTCTTCTGCATCATTCCCTTTATAACATATTCAGAATATTTACAGTATTCATTTTGAAGGTCTAGATTGGTATTGTCATCTGTTTCGTCAAGCGGGAATACATCGACATACACCCCTAACACCAAAGGTAAATCCTTAAATTCCCATAAGGTAGTATCAGTATCTACAAATTTAGCCAACGACAACAGCCAGTAGTTTTCGTCATTAATGTCCATGACATCGTAATGATCGTCTATTTTACCTTTAAAAGAACAGAACTTTTCATAGTCTTTCCGAAGCATATAGACATCTACGTCATCATCCCATGGAATTAAACCTTTGTGGCGTACTGCACCTATTAACGTTCCATATGCTGCATAATATTTGATGTCGTGTTCGCGGCAAAAACGGTCAAATGCGGCAAAGGTTTCTATAAGTTTGTCTTTGTAAGTAATTTCCTTCAACATATCTTGTTTTGTTTTGGTTACAAAGGTACAAAAAACATGTGTCTTACAGTTGCTGCATGTCATACAGCCGTTTGTAGTATCCGTTCTTAGCAATAAGCTCGTCGTGCTGACCACACTCAACTATCTCGCCTTCGTAAAGCACATAGATCTCGTCAGCATTCTTGATGGTCGACAAACGGTGGGCAATGGCAATGGTGGTACGCGACTTCATTAGGCGCTCCAAAGCTTCCTGTACCAGACGCTCCGACTCGGTATCCAGCGCCGATGTTGCTTCGTCGAGAATGAGGATGGGTGGATTCTTGAGGATGGCACGAGCAATGCTGACACGCTGGCGCTGGCCACCACTCAGACGACCACCACGGTCACCAATCATGGTGTCGTAGCCATGTTCGCTTTCCATGATGAATTCGTGCGCATTGGCAATCTTTGCGGCCTCGATGACCTGTTCCATCGTGGCATTCTCAACGCCAAAAGTAATATTGTTATAGAATGTATCGTTAAAGAGAATTGCCTCCTGGTTGACATTGCCAATCAGCGCACGCAGTTCAGAGATGCGTACCGACTTGATATTCTTGCCGTCGATAAGCACTTCACCGTCCTTGACATCATGATAACGGGGAATGAGGTCTACCAGTGTCGACTTACCAGAACCAGACTGTCCCACCAGTGCAATCGTCTTTCCCTTGGGCACTGTCAGATTGATATTCTTCAGCACGGGACGACCCTCTGTATAGCTAAACGACACGTTGCGCAGCTCGATATCTTTCTCAAACGATGGCATAGGCTGTGGCTCTGTAGGTTCCTTAATGGGGTTGTCGGCCTTGAGGATAAAGTCGATACGGTCCATAGAAGCTAGTCCGACAGGAATCTGGTAAGTAGCTCTCGACAGGTCCTTCAACGGGTTGATGACGCTATACAGGATGACCATAAAGAAGATGAAAGTAGGCGCGTCTATGATGTTCGACGCGTTAAGAATGAGATAACCGCCAAACCATAATACAACGACAATGATGATAGTGCCTAAAAACTCAGACATGGGATGG
>Ga0247611_10008717_pt1 | contig 12416 bp, 5 predicted proteins | sample 177DNAGHGhighgp2_FD_192422 | JGI IMG/M metagenome (GOLD analysis project Ga0247611, IMG submission 192422) | Sheep rumen microbial communities from Palmerston North, Manawatu-Wanganui, New Zealand - 1770 DNA GHGhigh gp2 | ecosystem: Host-associated > Mammals > Digestive system > Stomach > Rumen ... | reverse complement strand
GATATATCTTCATTTAAGACCTTCTCTCAAATGATTGTTGAAAATTCTATCCAGCAACATAAGAATCTAAATGTTTTGATCATTATTTTCTAATCATTGCCCTTATAAGATTTAAATATTTCATAATAGGCTGATAAGGTAACAATAGTAGGTAATTCTATCATGCTTATCACTATTTTAAAGCGGAATAGATAAATATAAGAAACTTATAAGAGATAACTAGAATCGATTTTCAGTTGAACTAATAATTATTTAAATTATTAGCTAGAGAACCTTAATCTTTGGAAGGTATTCTCAATGAAAATGTCGACCTTAATAATTGCTTCACAGATTTACCAAGGTAAAAGAGGAAATTAGTTAAATATGTGGATTCATAAATAACAGTATAGAATGATTTGCACATTCGGCAAGTTATTAAAGCAAATGGAAAACATTTACCAGTTACATAATTTGTGAAAGAACTCATCTGTATCGATCATGAATTTCTTAAATCACTTATTCATGATGACGAGTATATTATAATCAGATTTTTTAATTTGTCAAATTTTTGAGGACTTTTTTGTAAAAAGTTTTATCAGCTATAACCTGATATATCTTAAAGTAGTAATAAAAAAGAAAAAAATTTTTATAAAAATTTTAAAAAGTATGAAAATCTTTTGTATTAAATTTTACATATAGCTTCTCATGAGCATGAGCATTACATATCACCTTAATTCATGTATATTTGGATCTGTATTACTAATAATTCACTCTACAAATAATTTATCTAAATGAGTTGAATAATAATTACTAGTTCAGTCTTTGGTTCAATATAATAATCTAGATAGTGCAGTAGCAAATTCTGCTCTTGTAACGATATCGAAAGGTCTAAAATTATTAACGTTTTGTCACATAATTCATAATTGGTATGCTTTGGTTATTCAGTAGTTGTATTGTTGGTCTAGTTCAAGTGATACATCATTGAATTTTATATTTTTCGAAGTGTCGGGTTGCTTTCACAGTACATTAATTGCATATTGTGATAGCATTTTTGCCATTTCAATTCTTTTTAGTGTTCAATTCATATTCGCAGTTTCAATATCATTCATTGTGGTAATTCAGTTTATGTATGCAAAATGATATGCATTGTTTAGTTCTCTAGTATAACCGTTCGATAGAATTTCTCATGGTTCTCAAATTAAAAATCAATTGTAGTTTTCATTAATTATTACAGAGTTATTATTTATATTTTGGGAGTTTATAGGGTTAAGAAAACTATCAACCTTTACAACTTTTTTATTATTATTTTCATCATTTTCATGTATGAGATTGTTTAAGTCATATATTTTATTTGTTACATTTTCTTCATCATTATCATCTTCATGTATCAAATCTTTTATGTCATCTATATTTGTTTTTCTACTTCATCCACCTCATCATCCTCATCAACCTCAACCTCATCATCCTCATCAACCTCAACCTCATCATCCTCATCAACCTCAACCTCATCATCCGCCGCCTCAACCTCATGAAGTTTTTGTATTATAACTGTATGCAATTTTTCATATAACTGTATTTCCTTCATCATCAGTGAATGTAATAGAACATATAGAAGATCATTCTGAATTATTTGGGGCGTTGATTATTAATTCATTATTTATTATTGAGGCACTTCAATTATCACAGAAAACGTAGGTTGCATTAATAAATTCACTACTATTTCAACATGCTCAGTCGTTTGCTCATAGTAATGTTACAATATTTCATATATTTATTCCATTAGTTACTTTTATTTGGTTTGAGTATGTGTAGTCGGTAATTGTTAAACTTGGTTGAGTATCAGTCCAAGTATAAATAATATTTGTTTGAACTGTTTGATTTAATGTAGAGTCGGATACGGTTACATTTCAAGTTCTAATTCAAGTTCACATTAGTGTGTATGTAAATTCTCATGTCGTTGTTCAAGTTCAGAAATCTTCTCGTGAATATGATATATTCGCTCAACAAGAACTATTATTTACAGAAATACTTCCGGTTAAAGTAGTACATTCTCATCAGATTACATTGTTTGGAGTGACTACGAGAGTGTCAGAATTTATCCATGAAACATTATATTCTATTCATGTGGTATTTCATGCGTTGTCTTTAACGAAAACTATACCTGTTCAATTATCGTTAAGAGTTATTCAAGTTGATAATCACCGAGTTTGTTTGTTATCTCGAGAATATCAATCATTTGGTATTCAAGAAATTTCGTCTGTAGCATTTACAAAGACTGTAATATCGGAGTTTGTACAATTATATGTGGAACTATAGTTAATGCTGATTATAGGTGTAGATTTATCTAATTTATAAATTCATGATCCAAAATTACTGTTTCCTGCATTGTCATAAGCACAAATATATAAATATTTGGTTCATTCACTGGAATTGATTATTATTTCGTTGTTATTAAATCCAGAGCCATTGGTTCGACATTCATTCAATGTTGTCCCAGAGGAATTTGATCGAAAATATTTAGCATTTCAGCTTAATCAAGAAGTCTCATCATTGGAATTTAACGTAATAGGAATATTTTCATTTTTCCATGAATTTGAGCTATTATTTAATGATATAGTAGGAGGAATTTTATCTACTTTATAAACTCCGGAAGAAATGTTACTATTGCCTGCGTTATCGTATGCACATACATAGAGATAAGAAATACCTTCACTAGAATATGTTATAGATTCTCAACTAGAATATCATGTACCATTTGATCGGCATTGTGTTAAAGTGGAAGAATTAGAATCTGACCAGTAATATTTGGCTTTTCATCAACTTAATCAAGAATCTTCATCGTTGGTGGTTAAAGTAATTGAGATGTTTGAGCTTCTCCAAGAATCAGAGCTGTTTGTAAGTCAAACTGTAGGAGGTGTGCTGTCAGTAGACTGATTATTTGTTTCTAAAATTGTAAATTGATTAATTTTACTGTAGTTTCATGTGTTTCATCTTTTATCAAAAGCTTTTACTCTCCAGTAATAATCTCAAGAAGTGAGACTAATATTTGACTGAGTAGATTCTAAAGTGATTCATGTAATTAGTGAGTTAAATCATTCATTTTGTGATAATTCAAAGATATATCCACTTACTCATACTCAGGTATCTGTAGTAGGTTGCCATCCCAAATTGATAGAGAAATTGGTTCATTCTCATGTAAAAGTTTGTCAGTTTGTTGGGGTAGTGAGTATGGGAGGAATTGGAGCATAATTGTCTAGTGCAACTAGAGTATTATAAGCATTGATTTTTTTTCAAGATACTGTTCTTCAATTAAGTGCTGGTAAAGAATCTCAGTTATCTATTATGTATTGTATGATTTCTTGAGCTGATAAATCTGGTCTAAAACTTCGAGCTAGTGATACTAGTCAAGCTACGTGTGGGGTAGCCATCGAAGTTCATTGCATATATTCGTATGTACTTGGTCAACTATAGTCATTTGATGTTTGTATGTTAGCATCTAGTAAAATACATCATTGTGCTAAGTATCAATCATTTCCATAATAAATTTCGTATTGTAACTTATTATTAGAAGAATGTCATACATTTATGTATTCTGAATGAATTCATTTGGAATATGCGATGACTCATGTCAGTCATGCTCATGTATTTACTCATAGTACAATGTAATCTTGAATACTGTTACATTGTGTAGTTATTTTTATTAGCAAATCCTTATTGTTTTCAACATTGATAATTGGAGATGTGATGTATGTTCAGTCTGTACTAAATAAAGTATATCATCATCGTGATAGATTATTAAAATTTATAGGTCAATGGATGCTCCATCCAGCATTGTTTAAATTGTTTTCAGTCTTATTTTTAAAGTCGATATTATGGATTGAATCGTATAATTCATCGACAGATGTACTATAAATATTGCTTCATGGAGCTCATATATCTACACTATTTTTTCAGTAGTTTGAAAAGGTTGCTAAATCTCATGTTTCAGTTGTCGCCGCAACGCATATGATATTATCCAAATTATAATTACAAGGATATATTGGATATATTTCATTATTTAATCCTTCATTTCCAGCAGCGGTTATAAGTATTCATCATTTGGATCTTAGGTATGAAACGGATTCTAATAACATATTGTCTGTTATCTCTCATCATAAGCTTGTATTTACTATTTTTGCTCAATTGTCTGCAGCATATCTTATGGCATTGCTAACGTAGTATGTATTTCATCCACCATTTTCTAAAGCTTTTAATGACATAATTTTTGCCTTAGGGTTTATTCATATTATTCATTTTCAATTGTTTCCTGCAGCAGCAATTGTTCATGCGACATGAGTTCAGTGAGAGTCAATGGCACTAGGCATTGGATCATTGTCATCATTTATGAAATCGTATCAGATTCCTTCCCACATTTGTGTAATTAAATCTTCATGATTGTAATTTACTCAGGCATCAACTACTCATATTGTATTTCATGTTCAAAAAGATGGAATATAGCCAGAAAAGACATCCCACATTTTTGTTCGTTCAATACCATATCCATTGTTATCTAATCATCGTAATTTGTCTGTATATGGATCATCTGTATTTATTCACATTTCGTAGTAATAATAGTTTGGTTGGACATATTCAAGATTATCATTTTGTTTAAGTTCATTAATAGTTTCTTCAACTGATTTATTATCTTTAATTGAGACGATAGCGATGTTTGAATCAGGTATAGTATCTTTTATTTCTAGATTTTGAACTGATAAATCTTGTTCTAAAATTTTTAATTGTGAGGATTTTTTTATATTATTGTCAGTTTTATATTTTATAATAACTTCTCATGGTACATAACTTGGTTTATTAGTATAATTAGAAAGATTATCATTTAAGGAAATGTCAGAACTGTATGTAAAACAAGGTAATAAAAAAATATATATTAATAATACTAAAACATATCAAAAACTTTTCATATTTTACGTATTATTCCTATAAAATATCTGCAAAAAATCTATAAAAATAATCATAAAATACAATCTATTTTTTCTTATTTTCTTATTCTACCGTGTGGAGTTCATTCTACAAATCATGCATTAGTTTGCACTCAAATTACAGCTTTCTCATAAAATTCTTCCAAATCTTTTGCTCATACATATGACATACTAGAGCGTAGTCATGTAGTGAAAGTATCGATAATATCACCCACAGATTCTAGTCAATCTCTCAAATAAATCTTCGATTTACTGATTCATTCACGATACATTCATCTTTTTTCTATTTCAAAATTATCCAATTTTTGGCTCCTGAGCTCTACAGCTTTTTTACTAGCCATTCCATAGTTTTCTTTATACATTAATCCATCTTCATCATACTTGATATCTCACGTAGATTCGTAAGTTCATGCAAAAGTTGTTCCAAGCATTACGTGGTTTGCTCATGCGGCTAAAGCTAAAGCTAAGTCTCTAGGCTCTTTCACTCATCCATCAGCCCATACAAATCATCATAATCTTCTAGCTTCTAATCCGCATTTATATACAGCCGTGAATTGAGGTCTTCATACTCATGTTTGCATTCTAGTAGTACACATAGCACCAGGTCAAATTCAAACCTTTACTCCATTTGCTCATGCTTCAATTAAATCTCTGGTTGCTTCTGGCGTTATCACATTTCCAGCAATTACAATTGGTTCATTTCCATAAACTTCTCTGAATTTTTTAATAGATTCAATCATTTTTTTCTGGTATCAATGAGCGGTATCTAGTACGAAAATATTTATTCCCATATTATAGAGTATTTCAATTTTATCGAATCCGTGAATTCCCACAGCTACAGCCACATTTAATTTTCAATTCTTATCCAGAGTTGGACTGTAAATTTCATGTCTGATACAGTCTTTTTTAGTCAAAATTCATATCAATTTGTTTTTTTCATTTACAATTGGTAGTGAAGAAACTCAATTTTCATCCATCAAATTATATGCATCTTTATTTGAGATTCAGTCCTTTGCTGTTACTACTTTTTTTGCCTTCAAATTACCCAAAAGAGAAAACTGATCTAAGTTTTTCATATCGTTCTCAGAAAAGATTCTGATTGGTTCATCATTATCGTTTATCATCACTACACGATTATGTGATCTTTTGTGGATAATTCACATGGCATCTCTGATAGTATTTGTTGCTTTAACCGTAATTGGAGTATCATATTTTACACTTGCAGACTTAATTTTAGTTATAATTTCCTGTAAAGTATCTATATTCATATCTTGTGGTAAGACTCCCAGACCTCCATAACGAGCGATAGTTTCAGCCATTCTTCTTCATGTAACTGCATTCATATTCGCACTTACGATTGGTATGTGTGTTCAAAAATTAAATTTAGGTTGGATATTTACTTCAGATCTAGAATAGCCATCAAAATAATTCTGAAAGAGAAAAACATCTTGATAAGTAAGTTCTTCGTTTTCGTAATTTGGATTATTAAATTTCATTCTTACAAAAAGTAAATATAAAACTAAGGAGTTTATAATAAAATAAATATGAAAAACAAATTTTTTTAATATGAAATGAAAAAGAAATTTTTGGTGTATTGCAATGATTGATATAATTTAATATAAATTTGTAATAATTAGAGTTATTCTTTGGTATATAAATGAATTAAAAAAGTTTAATTTTGGCTTGACATTAATGGGCAGGTGATTATATATTAAGTAGAAAAATATTTTCACTATTACGGTGGTTTACTTTAGTTTATAACGTTTTTCATTATGAACTTCAATGTAAAATTAGATGATAAAAAATTACAGGTTAGTGTGGATTCTACTAATCTCAAGGATATATTGATTTATTGTAAACCAAAGGAGAGACTAGTTCTTATGAAAAAGTTTTGACTTGGTGGACAGAAATGAGTACCTCTACAGAGAATTGGTCAAGAGTATAATTTGACGAGAGAGAGAATTAGACAAATTGAAACTCAGGCTCTGATGAGATTTAGAAGGTTGATTGTGTGAAATGAAACATATATGAATGTTCTAAGTGAGGCAAAGAAGATTTTGGATGCACATGGTGGAATTTTGTGAGAAGATGTTTTGGTTGCAAAGTTGATTAATAGAAATTTGTTTAAATTTACGAAAGATGAGTTAAAATTGATTTTAATTTCTGACTTTGATGTTACTTATCTAAAGAGAAATAAGTTGTTATATAAAGCTTTTTATATTGAGCCACTTTTCGAGGATTTGCTTACAAAAATGGCTTTGTATGTAAATGATTACTTTGAAAAGAAGAAGAAATCTGAAGATATGTATGAATTTATAGCTAAAGTGAAGGAAAAGTTCTCAAAAGAGTATAAAGATGTGAATTACCTCAAAAATGATTTGTTTTATGTAAACTTCTTTAGTTTGATTAGAAATTTCTCAGTATTTGATGGTAAAGTTGGATTTGATGAGTTTGCAGATGTAAATCCAAAGACTATGAAATTGAAGATTTACTATATAATGAAAAGAATTAATAAGCCTGTTCATTATCAAGAATTACCTGCAAAGATTATGGATTATTTTCCAAATAAGAGCTGTAAGATTAATACAATTCATAATGAATTGGTAAAGAATAATGATATATTTGTAAATCTTTGACTTGGACGTTATGGACTTAAAGAATGGGGATATGAAGGAGGAGTAGTAAAGGATATTCTTATTAGAATATTTGAGAAGAATGATAGACCAATGACAGTTAAGGAATTATGTAAAGAAGTTCTCAAAGAAAAGATGGTTTCACCAAATACAGTAATGTTAAATTTGCAGAAATATAAGGATACATTTGAGAGAGTTGATAAATGAGTTTATCAGATGAAAAAATAGTTTATAATAAGAAAGGCTGGATTGATATTCAGCTTTTTTTACATTTACTTATTAGAATTTCTTAGTTATGGAAACAGCACGTAATGTAATAGATCGAGATAATTACTTTATCAATATTGCAGATGAAGTTGCTACTCGTTCCAAGGATCCTTCTACTCAGGTTGGAGCAGTGATTGTGGATGAAAAACATCGTCCAGTTTCATTTGGATATAATTGATTTCTTTGAGCATGAGATGATCGTTATTTGACTCGAGAAAGACCAATGAAATATTATTTTTCTATACATGCGGAGATGAATTCAATTCTTTTTGCTAAAACAGATTTAAGCTGATGTACATTATATTGTAACTATGCATGTTGTGAGAATTGTTTAAAATTTATAATCCAAAGCTGAATCAAAACAGTGATTTATAAACAGCTTCACGTAAATAGTCATACAAATGCTAGTGCATGAAGTATGGAACATCCAGAAACTTGGGAAGCAGCTACACGTTTAATTTTGTCAGCTCAGCCTTTAGGATTTGAAATGAGGAATGTGAATGGTACTCCATATCTGGAAGAACTTCGATGATGAAAAGATAATATTCCAAATTTTTTAGAAGCTTAAAATTATGTTAAATAATGAGATGACTTAAAAAAGTCATCTTTTTTTTGCAAAATTAAACTATTATGATTATAATTTCTATGTGTTTTTTAGTATTTACTAGTAGAAATATGAAAAAAATATTATCGGTATTGCTATTAAGTTTGTTTACATTATTTTCTATTTCACCATTGTTAGATGTGGCATTAGCGACATGAGAGGCAACTCCAGATGCAGCTAAAAGAACAGAATTAGGAGATAGTGATATATGAATAAATTTTTGAAATGGATGTCTAACAAAGATGTGAAGAGCATGTTTTCACTATGAAAAAATCATTTGAATAGCTGGAGAAACACCTGATTATACAGCGACTTCTATAGCACAGGATGTAATTTTTGCAGCGACATATATGGTATGAACAGTTTTGACTGTAGTGATGATTTATTGTTGATTATGATATGTACTTGCAGCAAAATGAGGTAATAATACAGATAAATATAAAACTTGATTGATAAATTCAGCCATTTGAGCTATATTGGTATGGTGAGCATATGCAATAGTAAGGTTGATTCAGTATATTGCAAAATGATAGGAAAATCTATTATTGTAAAAAAGCTGACTTGAATGTCAGCTTTTTCGTATTTAAATTTAATTCTAGTATCAGTGCATATTTCTGTAATTCTCTCCAATAGGAAGCAATCTTCAGATGATAACATTTGCTTTCAAATCTGATAGAGTATCGATTGCTCCACGAAGTGAAGCTCATACCATTACTCTTATTGTTTCCTGGAATGATGCAGCAGACAACCATGAATCAGTCTCCTTCGCAATAGTTGTAAGTCCCAGAGCCATTCTCTTTCCCTTCGCAAGCGTCTTTTTCTCGCGTGTAAGTTCTTCATTTTTCTTTAAGAAATCTTCGTATTTTACATATGTTCCAGGAATGAAACTTGAATCTCCAGAATCTTCAATGAATACCTTAGAGAATAATTGTTTAACAATGATTTCCATATGTTTGTCGTTCAAACTCTGTCACTGATCAGAGTAAACTTTCTTAGCTTCACGGATTATATATCTCTGCGCCATTAAATCACCAACGATTCCCTTATACTCTTGAATATCTACAGCTCCAGCTGTAAGGATTTCTCCAGCATAAACTTTTTCTCCTGATTTAGTCTTCTTAGGCAATAATCAGAATAATTTATGACTAACAGTCCGAACTACTCCAAGGATAATTGCATCTTTATCAACTGATAGTACTTGTCATTCTTCTTCTATCTTCAAAGCACTCTTTCATTTTACAGCGTATGTTGCTCATTTAGGTAAGTTTTCTCATTTTTTAACTGCTACTTTATATCCATCTTTAATGATATAAACTTTCTTTTGAGGTTCAGATGTAATTTTAATCAATCAGAATTTTCATCATTCTGGAGTTTCCTCAAATTCGATAGTTCCGTCAAATGGAGCAATAATAGCAGGATGTTTAGGAGTTCTAACCTCAAACAATTGCTTAATTCTATCGATACCACTGGCATCTGATTCAGATTCTCCGGCTACTCATCATGTATGGAATGTATTCAATGTAAGCTGAGTAGATGGTTCTCAGATTGATTGTGCAGCGATAATTCCAACAGGAATTCAAATCTGAACTAATTGACGAGATGATAAGTCCATTCCATAACATTTCTGACAAACTCCACTTGCACAGTGACAAGTAATAGGACTACGAACTTTTACTTCATGAACAGCATCATTTCCTTCAATCAAAGCTACTTCTCATTTTCCGAGCATAATTCCAGCATCTAATATTTTAACACCATTTTCATCGATTACATCTTGAGCGAGAACTCTTCCATATATCTGAGTGAAGAATTTCTCTCCACTAGCAGCAGCATTCTCCTTTGAGTAAGTAATGTATTCTTCAGATCCACAGTCTTCCTCACGAATAATAACTTCTTGACTAGCATCACATAATTTACGAGTTAAGTATCCAGATTCGGCAGTTCTTAGGGCAGTATCGGCTTTTCACTTTCTTCATGAGTGGGCAGCAATAAAGTATTCAATAGGTGTTAATCATTCAGCGAATGAACCCTTAATTGGAAGTTCGATAATTTCTCACTGAGGATTTACTACTAATCACTTCATTCCACAGATCTGAGTAAGGTTGTTCTGAGATCCACGGGCAGCTGAGTCAATCATTGTATAAAGGTTGTTCCCAGCTCCAATAATTGGTTTCAAACATGCCTCAACTCTCTTCTTGATATCAGTCCAAACATCAATAATAAGTCTGTGTTTTTCATCTTCTGATAAATATCCTTTGTAGAATAATTTATATATTTCATCTGCTTGCTGATCTCATTCTTTCAATATTTTTGACTTATCTTGAGGAATTTTCATGTCAAGAATGCTAATAGAAACAGCAGCGAGAGTAGAATATTTGAATCAAAGATCTTTAATATCATCCGAAAGCTTTACAGTTCTTGGCATTCCATATTCATCGAACACTTGTCCGAGTAATTTTTTAATGTCTTTAGATTTCATATTTTCATTGATATATTTCAATCCTTCAGGCATTTTCATATTGAAGATTACTCTTCCAGCAGTTGTATCGATAGCTTCTCCGTTATGAAGAATTGTAATCTTATCTTTGATATGAATTTCTTTATTTTCATAAGCTTTGAAAGCTTCCTGCATGCTTGCATATCTAGCGTGTACGGGTACATTTTTAATCCATTCATCTTCAGAAGTTACATCAGGTCTTCTAGAGTCATAATAATCCATAAGATAATATACTCATAGTACCATATCCTGAGATAAAGATAATGTAGGATCTCCAGAAGCTGGTTTCAATACGTTCTTATCTGAAGCGATTAATTCTTTAGCTTCTTTCTGAGCTTCATCTGAAATTGGAAGGTGAATAGCCATCTGATCTCAGTCGAAGTCGGCATTGAATGATCCACATACTAATGGATGAAGTCTGATAGTTTTTCCAGGGAATAACTTAATTTTGAAGGCTTCGATTCCAAGACGGTGTAATGTAGGAGCACGGTTCAAAAGAACATATTTATCTTTAATTACATCTTCCAAGAATTTTAAAGCTATAGGATCTTCATCTTTAATTAATTTTTCAGCTTGTTTTGGAGTATAAACTATCTTTTTCTCCATAAGTTTACCGATAATGAATGGAGTGAAAACCTTTACAGCAATGTAGATAGGCAATCCACATTCATCAAGTTTTAATCCAGGTCAAACAGTAATTACAGATCTTCCAGAATAGTCTACACGTTTTCCAAGCAAATTCTTACGGAATATTCATTCTTTTCCTGAAAGCATATCAGAAAGAGATTTGAATACTTTATTTCCAGCACCAGATTTTCCAGCACCAGCTTTTTCTCCGACTAATAGATTATTTACAGATTCCTGTAAAAGTCTGATTTCATTCTTTTTCAATACATCAGGCATTCCAACTTGAACCATTTTCTTAAGTCTGATATTTCTCATCAAAACTCTTCTATAGAAAAGGTTAACATCTGAAGATGCAAATCTTCAGCCATCAAGTTGAACAACTGGTCTCAAATCAGGAGGAATAACAGGTAATTTTCTAAGTACCATGTTTTCAGGTTTTACTCCTGAAACGTATAGGTTAATCAATAACTTAATTAAAGACATTGATTTTTTCTTTGCATCAGCTGATTTGATGTTAGGGAATTCTTTAACTCTCTTTTTGATCTCTTTCTCTACATCAATTTCTTTCAATGCCTTCAAGATTCCATCAGGTCCAGAAGCCATTTCCATTTTATCAGAGAATTTATAGAAGAAAGATCTCCAATCAGATTCCATAACTGTTTTTCCCCATTCGAGTTCAGAAATTATTCCATTTAATCTCATTTGTTCATCAGCTAATTCCTTTTTCTTTTCTTCGTATAATTCTTTTAATTCAGCTTTTCTCTTTGCATTTTTTTCTGCTTCATCTTCTTCTCTATATATTTCATCAAGTTCAGTTAATCTAATATTTAAAT
>Ga0247611_10008716_pt1 | contig 12418 bp, 12 predicted proteins | sample 177DNAGHGhighgp2_FD_192422 | JGI IMG/M metagenome (GOLD analysis project Ga0247611, IMG submission 192422) | Sheep rumen microbial communities from Palmerston North, Manawatu-Wanganui, New Zealand - 1770 DNA GHGhigh gp2 | ecosystem: Host-associated > Mammals > Digestive system > Stomach > Rumen... | reverse complement strand
CATTCGTGGATGGCATTGCTGAATCCGGATTCCATCTCGTTAGCCGATTCCGTGACAATGCTGATTTGAGATACCTCTACACAGGACCAAGGACAGGCAAAAGAGGACGCCCAAAACTAATCGACGAAAAGATAGACTACCAGAAGCTTGACTGCTCCCGTATGGAGAGACTCCATGTCGAGGGGTTGGAAGGCAAGGCCTATGCCCTGCTCGCATACTCCAAGGCCATGAAGAGGAAGGTGCGACTTGTCATATTGATAATGCCAAACAAGAAACACAAGCTTTTCTTCTCCACAAAACTCACGATGACTGGTGAGGAAGTGCTCAGGACTTACAGAGCCAGATTCCAGATTGAGTTCTGCTACAGAGATGCAAAGCAGTTTGTAGGACTCACCCATTGTCAGGCAAGGCACACACGTCAGCTAGACTTTCCTACAACGCATCCTTCTCTGCACTCAACGTGGCGAAGGTCATGATGAAGGAGAATGGGCTGCCATATTCCATGGCCTCATTTAAGTCTCTGATGTTCAATTTGTACTACACGAATAGAATTTTTGACGTGTCCCGCATACGACCGAAACAAACTTTAATTAGTAAGATTGTCAAAGAACTTTTCGGCTGGCAGCGTAAAACCGCCTAAGCCGATATATTAATTTTTAACGAACTATTGTTATTAATCATTACTAAAAATATTTATAATAATTGTATGTAAGAATCCAGCGCAAAGGAATATTACTTTTTGTATTGGCGATGATGTCAATTTGCAAGAGCTTATCAATTCTTTTAAGAAAAACTTTGATTGTATTTTTAGAGAAATGATTTCTTGCCATTGCGTAGATGTAACTAATCCCTACATTTTTTATGTGTTGAGCCAGTAAACTATCATTTACAATGTGTCCAAGATAGCTTGCTTTTTTCTCTAATATTAATACGCTATCTTTCATCCTTTTTATAGACAAAGGTGAGCGACTGATAGAGTTTGAGTCTCCTAAATAGTAATAATATGTAACATGTGGACATAAAATGAGTTTGTTGATATATGTTGAAATCTCAAAACTCCATAGAACGTCTTCATGATAAATACCATTCTCAAAATATGTATTATGTTCAGTGAAAATGTCTCTTCTCACTAATTTGTTGCATCCAATGAGATACCATTTGTTGTTAAGGTATCCTTCAAACACGTCTTTGTTATTATAAAAAGACTGATTCTGATTTGTGCTAACATCAATAATATCCCCTTTTGCATTAACTCCTTTAGTGATTCCCATTACTATTTCGGGATTGTCGTTGCTTTGAGCTGTTTTGACTAATAAGGATATGGCATTTTGTGGTAAGGTATCGTCACTATCTAAAAAAAACAGATATTCTCCATGGCTCGAACGAACGCCTGTATTTCTTGCTGCAGATAAACCACTATTTTTCTCATGTTCTATCAAGTGAAATTCAATACATCCATGATAGTCATGTATTAACTCTTTTACAATCAGAAAACTCTTATCTGGTGTACTGTCATTCACCAAAATACACTCTAAGTTCTGATAGCTTTGAGAGAAGACGGAGCGTAGACACCGCTCTATGTATTTCTCCACGTTATATATGGGGATAATAATAGATATTGTCATCGAAAATAATATGAGATAGAAGTTTTTCTTTTATTTATAAATTTAGAAGCATATTTTGTAACACATTTTTAGAAAAAGAGCTAAATTCATGTAGCTTTTCTTGATTTGGAATGTATGTGTTGATGTCTTCATTCAATGAAATATTACTATTATACTGAATCATCGAATTTGGAACTTCTAATTTGTTTAGTAATGACACCATTCTATCATCATTGCAGTCAGAATCTGTAATAGCAATAAGAGGTTTAGAAAATATAGATGCAAAAATACACCCATGGTAGGACGAAGTCACAACAAAAGAAGCATGACAAAATAGCCACAAAAACTCACATGGCCCCACCTCACTTATTGTTTTGCATGTTTTATCATAAATAGTATACTTATTTCCATCAAGATAAACTGTCGGCATAGATAAGTTCTGACTTATTGTTGCTATGATACTATTTACATCAGGATAAGGGTTATACATGTATGTTAGAATGTAAACCAAGATATAATCTCCTTTAATGTGAATTTTAGAAGATTGTGCTAATTGGACATATTCTTTTGCAGTTAAAAGCATTGTAGGATCGCATACACATTCAGCGTTTCTTCCTGTCAATTCTTTTACGATTCTCCTTCCTGAATCTTCACGTACTGTTATGTGTTTAAACTCGCTTAAAAACTTCTTGTAAACAGAAGTATACTCTTCATCTAAATGGCTTACTGTAAAACTAGTCGCATATGATGTTTTAATGCCATTTTCTATGAATGAGAGTAAGAATGATGTGTCTTTCTCTGTCCACCTTGGATTCCACACTTGATCACTTCCAACCATATATAAATCATATAGAGGAGGATTCTTCATCAAGTCTTCCTGATTATAAGACTGTTCAGATTTTTTAATGAAAGAATTTGAGAATTCTCTAAAATATTCTTCTTTTGTTTTTGAGAATAGTTTCCCTATCCTGAGTAAATACGCTTTTCTCCTTATGAAAAAGATAAGCTTATCCCATAAAGAATTGTTATTGAGGGGGAAAATATAATCAATAATTTCAACTTCATGACCAAGTTTTTCCAATTCATACTGAAGCGCAAATGCTTGCAATGCTGAACCGTAATTTATGACTCGGTGCATGGTTATTATACCAATTTTCATACTCTTAGTAGATTCCTGATTTTAGTGAAAACCAGAAAAGGAACATGTAGATAGTACTCCATACGAAAATAAATGTTCCATTCTTTTTTCGATAAAAATCTATTATGCTGTAATTTATTCATAACAAAAGGAGAAAGCCATGCTCCTTTTGCATTTTTTTTCATCTGACCTTGTGCCACAATGTCAAAGGTTGACGGTATCTTCGTACAACTTTCTAAAGATTGAATGATCTCTTCTCCTTTATCTGTAAATGCAACACAAGCACTAACTCCTTCTTTGTCTTTTTCATATTTATTACCCCATAAATCTCCTATCCTAATGTCAGCACTCGATTTGTTGTATTTGAATTTGCAATCCTTTCTACAAGCAGGATTCATGCACCATCCTCCTAGAAAAAAAGAGTAGAACAAGTCACCTTCAGAGCGACGAATATGAATGTTGCCTTTTTCACCAGAGAGCTTCAAAGCCCAAGAATCTTGCCAATTCGTATCTTTATCTCTCCAAGAAACATTTATTAATTTCCCTGTGGTTTTTCGATATATTGCCAGATAATTCTTCCATGCTAAGGCTGATGGGACACCATGACAGAAGAAATCCATTAAAACAAAATTCTCTTCTACATTTTTTAATCTAATCCATCTGCGTATTGATGCTATTTGACACGGGGTTCCTGAAATAAATGTCTTTCTTTTTAAATCAAGAGCTTTTAGAGCATTCAACGTATAACTTTGAATGTATTTTGACCCCATTGATTGTGTTAAAGAATCTTCGTCTGTTGCTATATAATGCTCAACTATTTCTTTATTTACGTTATATCTTGCTAATATTATTTGAAATCCTTTGTTGAGAAACATGCGCGCAAGTTCAAATCCAATTCCACCAGATGATGTGTTATGTCGCACTTTATGATCTTTACTCCAAGATTCATAACACGATATAGGCATGCTTTCTATTTCAAAATCATTTTTAAAGCTGCAGACTTTCAAACATATTCCACAATTAATGCAAGTGTTGTTGTCAACAATAGGCTCGTAAAAACCAGATTTGTTTAGTTCTATGCTAATACACTGTTTTGGACAAGCAGCTGCACACACACCACATCCAAAGCAATTTTTAACTTTACCAATACTCTTCATCTTTTCAAACGCATCTTGTTTTTTATTAATTTGAAGATGATATTCCTTTCAGATTTGTTTAATACAATTAGCATTGAACTTGAAGAAACAAAAACAAGTGAAAATAAACAAATTACTAAAAAAGAAATAAGATTATTACTAAATAGTAGGTCTAATTGGTAAGCTAATAAAATGCCAATGAAGAGTATCATAATAATTGGACCTATAGAGTGCTTTATCAAAAAACTGATATGAAATTGTGGCAGTGCTTTTTTTGCAATACAAATATATAAAAGCAATGAACTAATAGGTACATATAAGCTAATGATAAGTGCTATTATATAGGAATGCGTTATCTTTAGAGTTATAAATACTATGGGTAGTCTAAGTAAATAAAAACAACTAGAAAAAATATTAACCTTATCAACTTTTCCACTTGCGTTTATTATTGCGTAAATAAAAGGATTGAAACAATTTAAGACATTGTTGATTAAAGCTATTTGGCAAATTTGTACAGCACCTTGAGGTATTTCTACTAACCATATTGACATTAGATAATCCATTTTGCAAATAACAGGAATAGATGTTGTAGAAATTAAGATACCAGCATATTTTGTCCCCATGTTCACAAGATATTCAACTCTTCCAAAATTTTTATTGGCATATTCTTTTATTATTTGTGGATTGAATGCAGCTGAAATGTTCCCTATAAATGAGTACATAATAGATTGCACTTGGTTGGATACTCCTAATGCTGCATTGATTAATGTCCCAAAAAACCAATTGAAAATAACACCAAAGAATTGTTGAGAGATAGTGAGAGATAAACTGCCAAATAAATTCCATCCAGAGAAGGATAGCATGGAGCGGATTAAAGATATGTCTTTTATAAATAATAATTTGCTTTCATCAAAATTTTTTATGCAATAAATTCTATAAATCATCATTATGGCTATTGCAACAATAGCATATAAAATGCTATAAAAGATTAACTTGTCAAATGTGGAATGAAGTACTATAATTGCAATAACAAGTTTTAAGATAGAATTTAAAATGTCAATATAAGCAAATATACCAAATCGTTCGTGTGATGTAATTAAAGCATTATAAGGAACTTGTGTAATGCCTAAAAATGTACTTATGATTGCGGATTGGTATACCCAATTGGCTGCAACCATTCTACCTGCATCAATGTTTAAATGAGTATTAATAAACCATAGACCAATTGTTTCAGCAATTATCAAAAAAATAAAAGCAAAGGTTAAGTGAATGATGAATGCTGTAGAAAATGTTCTTTTTAGTAGTAATAAATCGCCTTTTCCTAAGTTAAATGTGAGAAATCTGGTAGTTGAACTAGTTAACGCACTATTTAACATATTTATGAGTACAACAATTCCTCCCACAAGAGTATAAACACCGTAATCAGAGACACCAAGTGCTTGAAGAACAACTCGTGATGTGAAGAAACTAATAGCCATAGAAACAAACATCCTCAAATACAGCATGGATGCATTCTTGGCTATCGTTTTATTGTTAGTAGAATTTTTGTTCACAAATATAATGAATTAAAAATGTAAAAACATGAATTAACTTAGTCGTATGTTTTTACCCTTATAACTATTTTCTAAATAACTTGAGGGAGTAATCCAAATCTGTTGATAATTATTGAAATATTTTTCTATCAGGCATGTTTTTTGCATATCTATTATATTACTTGAAAATACCCTTCTCCAGATATTCGGCAAGGTTCATACGGAGCACCTGCTCGGATGCCTTTTCGGCAGCCACTTTTGCCATGTCGCAAACCACCATGATTTTCACGAGTTCCTCGAAAGAGGTCTTGGATGGGTACCAACCCAGTTTGGCTCTAGCCTTCGTTGGGTCGCCCCAAAGATTCACAACATCTGTTGGACGATAGAAGTCAGGACTCACCTCAACCAACACATTGCCTGTTGCCTTGTCGATACCCTTCTCATCCAGCCCTTCACCTTGGATTTCGAGCTCAATGACTGCATACTTGAATGCATAATAGCAGAATTCACACACACACGTTTTGAACACTCATGGCATGCTATACTTGATTATTGAACCAATTGATGAAATCAAATTGGTCATAATATCTCTTGCCTAATAATTGATTCTTAACGTAATCCGATAATATGCCTAATTCATCTTCCTTTTCAAATCCTTTTATATAATATGAGCTTTTAATTTCTGGATAGTGTTTATGAGTCAATACAATTTTGTGTTGAAAGGGTAGTCTATCAAAATCTAGTAAATCTTGATAAGTGCAAGTACCTCTCTCTGTCATTAAAAGAAATAAATTGTCTTTCTTCATTCTAGATGTTCTTTTCATCCATTTTTCCTTTGCTTCACTTTCCGAGTGATAATGTTGGAAATATATGGTTAAGTCACCTAATTTACCCACTGGGTATGAATATTTGTGTGATTTTGTGAATTTTAAATCTAATTTCTTGTAATAATCTATATTGCTTACATACTTAATGAAATCAGATGGTATGAGCCATAAGTTTACAAATGGTGAATTGAAGGGTAAGCCTAAATCGTGCAGCATCATAGCACCATTGCAATTATTGGAAAGCAAAGTAATATCTCTATTTTGTAGACGTTTTCTGATAAAAAACATTCTCGCATTTCTGAATGTGCGATTTATTACATAAAAAATTAATTCTTTATTAACCACAATATTTTGATTCCTTGGTATTTGCTTGATAGTATTATTCATTAAAATGTATAATGGATGTTGATGTAAGGATCAGTCTATCGGTTCTTCCCTCGTTATCAATCGTTTGATGCCCTGGAGGATGTACCAGCAGATTTCGGGAGGGTAGGCAAGGAAAAGATGACCGAGGCGATAGCGTTTGCCACTGAATCTTTAAATAGTATTGATTAAGAAGCTGGATAGACTATTTATGTTTTCAAACGAAAAAATATTCATTTTGTTTTCAGATGTTGGTTTCACGTGTTTTTTTGAACGACTTTCCTTAACAGTATTGAACATAAGTTGAACATTTTTACACATATTAGTTGTTCGAATATCTTGGCTCTTATGTGCATTTATGATATTCAAAAGTTCATCAGCAAAAGAACGTGAAATAAACATTATAGATTTGAAGTCAATGATAACGCTATCTTGGACAGGTGAAATAATTTTTTCTATTATTTGTGCACTTTTACGTGACCTAATGTCTGTACCAAGCTCTTGACTTACTATAATAATAGTTGCCATAGGTTTTATGAAATGTATTGGTAAATGTCAAAATTCTTATCTATAATAGTTGGGATGCGAAGGAGAATAATTGTACCTTTCCAATTTATCTCAGGTGGTAAATTGATGTAATCGTTTTGTTTTTGGTTGTGTCTATGAAATGCACCTCCTGAAAGCATGAAAAAAGAACCACCCATTCCTTCAACTAACATTCGTTTGGTAGTACTAAGTCCATAACCTCTGTTTTCCGCATTTGGAAGATTCTTTGTGGAGTAACCTTCGTTTGCTAATTTTAAAGCTTCTGCTTCACTTCTGATTAGATCTAAATATTTTTCTGATAGCACATAGCTTGAATAAACACCTATACCAGTATCTGCTATGCAAAGTTCTAAACAATGATTCCTTTCGAGATACTGAGAGTATATAAATGCATATTGACTTTTTGAATGCTGACTAATATTACAGAATAATTCACTAAGATAATATGAAAGCGGATTTGTTAAGCTTTTGACACATTTACTTTGTTTCTGAATGATATTCTGTATAACTGATTGCCACTTGTCGAAAGCGTTATTAGAAACATCAAAACTGCAAATTGGAATGTAAGTGCGACTTTCGTATTTACGAAGCTCATCAATGCAGGAATCTCTATCTATATGGTAACAGTCTTCAAAATGTATGGTCTCAAAATATGACTTGAGTGTGGATGTCACATTCGTTATGATTATTATTCTTGAGCTTGCATGTTTGAATATAGCAAGCGGTGCAATAAAGAAGGGATGAAGAAAAGAAACCTGCCTGAAATCCCATTCGATATGTTCTGTTGATGCAGATTCTGTTGCATCAATAAGTTTGAATAATTCATTGAACACACTGCCTATTCTTTCATCCTCAACAATTTGTGGAATATAAATTGTTGTGCAGTCAAGAATGTGTGTATTCATTTGTGGCTATTTTAGATTATTACTTTTAAAGTAAGTTCTATAAATTATGTCGGATTGATTTTTGAATAAACATAGTTCTGAAAAAGCCACTCTTTGTTTTTATCGTTAGCTTCCAAATCAATAGATTTAATCTCGGATATAGAAATAAAATTGTTACTATATCGTGTGAGATAATTAATGGTGTCTATTGTTTGTAGTTTCTGATTTTTATTCATGCACCTTACCACTTTTGAAACAAATTTGTACTCTTCTTTAGAATATAGGTGTTCTAAAGCTTTTAATTTTGCATCTGAATAGCGGTAATGGATGTTGTTATTATCAATCGTAATTAATCCGACACTGATTCTTTCAATAATTTCAGGACGGATTACTGCGTAAACAATGCTATATCTTAGGTTATTCATCTAAATTCTCCTTTAAAATATCTTTATAGTTCTGTAGGGCGTCTTCAATCCACGTCTCTTCAAATAACTGTTCTAATTTGTCTTGAATAATGGATTTTTGGACGTTCCATTCTGAGGGTGTGTTAATAATAATACTTGGAATTAATTGTTTACAACTTTCTATAAATCCTTTGTATCCTTTTTCCAAGTTGTTGGATACCTGAATTACTTTGGCTTTTGTGTGATTCTGGGTTAAATGATGAAAAAGGTCAGAATATAAAATTGAATCAGTTGATGTTAATTGTGACAAGGGAATATCAAAAGATGCTGTGTTGAAAATACATCCATGATCGATTGCAACTAACTTTTTGTTTACTATATCATATAATAAGTTTGAGTTGTTCCAATTCCGGTCTTCGTTGGCAATCCAAAAATCAAATAGTGAGATTGTTAGTAATTGAAATATGATATCTACAGAGGGTGAGATGTCCAAACTTGTTGTTGGGTTGAGGTCAATTACACTCTCAAGTTTCTGGCTACCAAAAGCTGGGGCTGTTAGATTTTTAGAACTGTTTATGGAAAAATGTTCCTTTTTAATTTGTACAAATGCAATTGGAGGAGTGCTGATTTTCCACTGCTTTGCATATATAGAACCGATAAATTCGCATACAAGTTTATAAGAGCTTGCCGTGTTACGCATATATTTGCATATATATGATTGTTTGTTTGAACATACAACCAAGACAGGCTCCTCACCTGTAGCAAATTGTTGCTCTATTTTTTTTATACTTTCTACACGAATAATATTCATTCTTTGTTTCTTTCTAATAGAAACTTTTAGTCTATCGGTTCTTCCCTCGTTATCAATCGTTTGATGCCCTGGAGGATATACCAACAGATTTCGGAAGGGTAGGCGAGGAAAAGATGACCGAGGCGGTAACGTTTGCCACTGAGCCGATGGCCATTGGCGGTGCGTTCGTCGGCATGACCGAAATTACCAGTAAGTAGGACTTCTTTCAATAGGAATTCTCCCTCTTAACTTTAAAAAGAAGATGTTAACGATAGCTAATTACAACAAAGAAGCACAAATTGACCACGAGCTATGGGATGATAACAGACAAATCACTATTGACTTGTTGAAGCTCCCAATTAGTGTTGTTGGGTGGAAGTTTTGAATTTAGTATTTCGTTTTCGAAGTTGATACGTGCACCAGTGCAAATCAAATTGCCGATACTCTTTACTAAATTATAAAGATTGTGTCCCCTAATGTGGAGGTAAGCGTTGCATTCTTCTAATCCTAAAGCTCGGTATCTTGCTTTTTCTGCACCCATATCAATACTCATGGATTGATAGGTCTCTCTCATAAATGAGCTAAGATTGGACGCAATAGAATCGAGAATTCTGACTCCGTTGTGCTCGATCTCTTCTGCACGACATTGGTTGGGAAGACAATCTCTAAGTAATTTGATTGTTATTCGGTTGTCATGATTGCGTAGGCAATAGAGTAACGCCAACAGCGGTTCATATACAAGGGAGGAATATCGATTGAGAAATGATATGAAGTCAAATCGATTAGCGATTTCAACGGATTTTTCTCTTAGTCTATTTTGTAGTGATTGTGCCTCACAATAGTGGTTTTCCCAAGAATAGGTATAGGTCTGTCCTATGTGGTGAGGAGCGTCAATGCCTGGTTCTTGTAATAAATATTTTAAATCACTGTCAATACAAATGAAGAAACGAGCATTGAGATAGTCTTTGTATTTGAGACATTGGTCACAACCAGATACATCTTTTCCGTTATTTCCTTTACTGTAATAGATATAGTTGTAAAGACCAGGGCGTGTTCGTTGAATCATGGTGTCCCAAAAGAGAACATCTTCATAGTCTTCCAAATGCACAGATGATTTAATGTTTCTTTGGATGATAGGCACATTGGAGAAGTCTAAGGCTTGCTGCTCATATATGTTTGTCATTTTTCTTCAGCTTTGATAATGTCTTCCATATATACAACTTTTTCGCCCCAACCTCGTCCGAATATACTTGGTGAATGGGTGGTCAAAAAAAACTGGGAGTTGCTGTTTAATTTTGTGAGCGTGTCCAGCAGTATTTGTTGCCATCCGATATGAAGAGAAATCTCTGGCTCATCCATAAAGATGACGGCAGGTTGATTTTCTAATAGAAAAACTCGTAGCAATATTAAAAGCAGTTGCTTTTCGCCTGATGACAGGTCTTTCAACTCACAAATATGTCCCTTGTGCGTTTTGAATTTCAACTGGCTGTCAATGATGGACATCGTTTTGTGGGTCTCTTCAAACATCTGGTTGACAAGAGTTTCGAATGTCTGGATTTCCCTTTTGATTTCATCGTATCTTTGCGGATAGTCGAGCATTTTCATCCTGTAGTTGAAGAATGACACACCCGATTTGTTTTGGAAAACAGCGTTGTTAAGTTCTTGAAGGAGTGGGGACTCTTCCTTTCTTCGAACAGGAAGATCAAGGTTGCGGATATAAACTACTTTGCTGTCGGATAATGATTTAGAAGTTGGACTGGCTTCAATGGCTTCATGTGGTATTTGGCTCAGCCCTTTTTTGTCCCAGTAGTATGAGTACATTAGGTTCATCAAGGTGGTTTTTCCACTGCCATTGATGCCAACGAGAATGTTTACGTCGGGATTGATGTGGTCCCAATATACATCCTTTTCAAGCCAAAGACCTTTGACATAAAAATATTGTATTCCTATTTGATTCATAATAAAGACATGTCTAGAAACGGAGCACTATGTGAAATATTAACGAAAATACCTTTGGGCAATGTATAGTGAAGGAGTGAAACGGTAAAAGGATTCTGCCACTGTGCGTCTTTGACAAGAAATAGCTAAAAGTATACAAAATTTCTCACCATGAGTCGCAGAAACAAATTTTCACGAAGAGAAAAAACAATGAGGTTCTTTGAAGATTATTCTACTTGTGCTCTTTAGCATGTATTTGTTTACAGGAAAGTTTAGTGAATTGGTTCTTCTCTTGTTATTATTAATCGTTTGATGCCTTGAAGAATATACCAAATAATTTCGGAAGGGTAGGCGAGAAAAAGGTGACCGAGGCGATAACGTTTGCCAGAGAGACGATGGCCGTTGGCGGTGCGTTTGTCAGAATGACCGAAATTGCCTGTGAGAAGGACTTCTTTTAATAAGAATTCTCCTTCTTTGGCATTAGGCTCAACGATGAGATATTCTGATGGAAGACCAAGTTGCGTGTGGAGAAGCCAGCAAACAGCAGCACAAAACTTATCGAGGGATAACTCGTGAAGCGTGGAGCGTAAAGCGTGAAGAGACGACGGTGAAGCTTCTTCGTGTGCATGCTTCAACACATAGAAATAGTCAATGAGTTGGCGGAGCCCAACACCAGTGCCAATGAAATGCTGATAAGCATGGCTGAGAATGAAAATAATGTTGAATTCATTCGTTGGAATCGGCAATTTCGTACCGTTGTCGAACGGAACATAATGCTTTGTTTGCTCTTCCTGCTGTGCTTTTGCCCACTTATTGAACTTACGGTCTGTGAAAGGATTGCTAAAATAACTTGGCGTAAAATGAGCTTCTACAGTAGTACCATCCTTGAGCTCAAAAGCGATATGGAGGGGGGAAGGTTCATGTGCCTCTCCAACACTCCTAACATATTCAATAATCTTGTCTCGATCACCCTGCAACCAAACATCTATGTCGCCTGATTCGCGGCGGAGTGGGTTGGGGTAGAGGGTTGCGATGCCTTGACCTTTGAGAATGCAATTGGGAAAAACATCTACTTCGAAGCGTTTGCTCGTTGCATAAGTGAGCTTGTTCATGTAGCGGTTCTTCGCCTCAATTTCTTCTACACGCTCATGGATGGCAAGGAGAATGTTATTGGGAGGACGCTGACCCTTAGGCAACTTTTCAATGGCACTCATCAGCAACCCCATCACGCTCTGTTTAACAGCTATCTCGGGTAT
>Ga0247611_10008715_pt1 | contig 12419 bp, 11 predicted proteins | sample 177DNAGHGhighgp2_FD_192422 | JGI IMG/M metagenome (GOLD analysis project Ga0247611, IMG submission 192422) | Sheep rumen microbial communities from Palmerston North, Manawatu-Wanganui, New Zealand - 1770 DNA GHGhigh gp2 | ecosystem: Host-associated > Mammals > Digestive system > Stomach > Rumen... | reverse complement strand
AACTAATGCTTCGGCACATCTTTTCGAGATACGACCAATTTCTCACTATATCCGAATCTTTGAAGGAACTGGTTGTACAAAATGCTCCCAAAGCAAAGGTTATCAAAGTCCCGATACTCATCTCTCCTAAACCTCAATCTGAGACAACAAGCCCGACTGATAAGACTTACCTCTTTCACTCTGGGACATTGAGTCAGCAAAAAGACGGCATTCTCGGTTTGATTGAAGCTTTCGGAAAAGTATGTCAACAGATAGAGACGCCAATATATTATTATTTTACAGGAAACTTGAAAGCCTCTCCCTGCAGAAGTGCAATAGAAAACCTAATTTCTCAGTATCACATCGAGGATAGAATCAAATTTTTAGGGTACTTAGAGGATTTTGAAGTTCAAAGATACCAACAGCATTGTGCGCTGACCGTGATATACAAATACCCCACTCAACAAAACAAATATTGTTTTTCCACTAAGTTAGGGGAATACTTAATGACATCACGCCCGGTTATCATAACAGCAGTTGGGGAAGCAACTCACTATTTACAAGATGGTCAGACGGCATATATCATACCACCTGACGATACCGATCTGTTGGCAAAAACCATCATTAACGTTCTCACACATCCCACAGAAGCACAAAAGATTGGGAATGCCGGGAAAGAATTAGCAGAAAAGGTGTTTAACACAAACTATCAGGCTCGACGTATCATTCAGTTCTTTAAAGACGGGATAGCTTCATGAGAATCCTTCACGTAATTTTCACTCTATCTTCAGGAGGCGCAGAACGCTTTGTTACAGATTTGACAAGTGAACTTGCAGAATATAAGGATTGTAGTGTCACATTATTGATGCTAAAATCTGACTCTATCCCAGAAAACAATTTCTATCGAAAGGAATTATCACCAAAAGTTGTTGTTAAAAGTCTGGGGATTAATAAAACCACTTTCCGCGACTTATTAAAGATTTATAAAGCAATAAAATCCGAAAAACCTGATATCGTACATTATCATTTGGCAGGAATGCTGAATATTCTTTTATTGACCATTCTTTTATACAGGAAACCTGTTTATATTGAAACGATCCATAGTGATATTAAAGCGATTAGAGGCTACAACTGGAAAGACAGATTCATAAAAAACTTCTGTTTCAGATTTCATCTTGTTAAGGTGTGTACAATATCCAGCTATAATGCACAACAATTCAAGAAATACTATCATCGTGAATGTGATGCGATGATTTACAATGCAAGGAGGGCTATGAAACCAAGTCCTTTGTTTGAGACGAGGAGAAAAGAAATCGAATGTTTGAAAAACCATCCTGACGACTTAGTATTCACTCATATAGGAAGATGCTGTGTTGCCAAGAATCAAAAGATGTTGATATCTGCCTTTAACGAGTTAATTAGTAATGGGTATCATGCTATCTTGCTGATTATTGGTGACGGATTTAATTCGACAAGAGGAAAGGAACTTCAAGACAATGCATGTAAAAACATCCATTTCATCGGGGAACAACATGACATACAAGACTATTTATTCAACAGTGATGGATTTTGTCTTTCCTCTAAATTTGAAGGCATGCCCATTACGCTGATAGAAGCATTTGCCTGTGGTTGTATCCCCATCTCCACCCATGTAAGTGGAGCTATCGATCTCATTAAAAACGAGGATAATGGCTACCTCTCTAAAGACTACACCAAAGAGGAATACTTAAAAGCATTAGAAAACTTCGCTCAGCACCATCAGCAGATTGACAAGAATGACTTGAAAGAATCATTTCATAATCATTTTTCTATTGAGTCGTGTGCAAGCCAATATTATTCGCTGTATACAAACACTCTCTAAACGCGGCGAACCAGAAGTAATATGGAAATGAAACTCATATCCTGTTCTTCGCATAGATTTGAGTAGAAAAAGCAACTAAAATGGAGCTTTTAAAATTTGAGTATCCACATAATGAATACAATTAAATCTTAGATGAAACATTTAGAATATAAACTCACAGACAATGCTGGAGGTGAGACTATCTCCATTCCAATCCCAGAATCATATAAAGACTGCGGGCGATTAATCCAAAGTGATTATTATCGAAGATGTAAAGCAATAAAACCGATTTGGAAAATCTACTTAAAAACTCTATACGATCCATGTATAGCTGTACAATTTTGGGCGAGGGTATCAGCATATGAAACTGGTTTTTTTTATAAATTTTCCAGATTTTGTTTGAGACATTATCGCTTACGTTATGGAATTAGCTTTAACTCAAGGCGTGTTGGATATGGGCTTTTTATTGGGCATGAATATTTGCGAGTTAACCCATGTACAGTAATTGGTAATAATGTTAATATAAGTCAGTTCACCACAATTGGCACTAACACAAAACATGGTGCTATAATTGGAAACAACATTTACATAGGTCCAAGTGTTTGTATTGTAGAAGGTGTAAACATTGGAAGTAACATAACTATCGGTGCAGGCACAATTGTCGTGAAGGATTTACAAAAAGACAGTACATACGTCGGTAATCCTGCGCGTAGAGTTGGAGAAAATAGACATCCTGAATTTATAAGAAACCCTTGGCCACTAAACTCATAACTTATATATATAAAAGAGTCATTGTTCATAAACATTTTTCGCAAAGGGACTCACAACATTTACGTTCTTTAGGCCAATGAATGTTTACATTGTCACAAATGGACAGTTTCCTAATGGGATGGCTGCGACTAACAGAACCAGATGTTTTGCTAAAGCAATTATTTCACAGGGACTTCCATGTAAGGTTTTGATCTATACTCGTACCGAAAAATATGGAAAGAAGCCAAAGAACATTGATGGTAAAGGTGTTTTTGAAGGCATTCCGTTCCAATACATGGGAAAAACGCCATTAAGAGGCAAAAATCCACTTATAAGAAAACTCCACGATTTAGCTGATAAATTTCGTTTGTTGTCTTATCTGTTCCAACATCTCAAGAAAAATGACATCGTAATTTGTGTAGTAGGACAAGATGCTGATTTCGTTCAAACACTCATTAAGTTAATTCATTTCAAACAGGCAAAATTTGTTAGAGAACTATGTGAACTACCATACGGAACAGGAAAAGAAACTCCAAAAGCTATCAAAAAGAGGGATTACATTCTTAAGAAACAGTTTCCATCTTGTGATGGTATTATTGCTATTTCTGACACATTAATGAATTTGGCAAAAGAATACGCTTCTAACAAATGCCATATTATCAAGATTCCAATTTTAGTTGATTTTGAAAAGTATTATATTCCAGATGAATCATCAGATGCCCAAATTCCCTACATCTTTCATTCCGGTACTTTATATGAACAAAAAGACGGGGCGCTTGGAATGTTTGAAGCATTTGGTAAAGCTTGTAATAATCTATCAGAACAGATACATTTCATATCCACCGGTAATCCAAAAGAATCACCACAACATCATGAGATATTAAATATTATATACCAATATAATATCTCTGATAAATTGACATTTACTGGATATTTATACAGAGAGCAAATTAGTGATTATCTTTCAAAAGCATCCCTTGTCGTTATCAACAAGCATCCTAACCCACAAAACTTATATGGGTTTTCTACTAAATTAGGAGAGTATTTAGCAGCTGGGAAGCCTGTCATCATCACGAATGTAGGGGAAGCGATGAATTGGCTGAAAGATGGAGAATCTGCCTATATCGTCGAACCCAATGATACAGATTTATTAGCAAAGGCTATCGTTGACGCATTCCAAAATTCAGAAAAACGAAAAGCAATTGGGAAAAACGGTCAGAAGGTGTGTAAGGAAAATTTTGATTTCAGAAACTACGGGGAGAAATTCGGGCTGTTTTTTCAAGAAATAACAAATAATCAATAATGATTACCATATTCATTGCAGGAGATATTGTACCCAATAATAGAACGGTTGATTTGTTCAAACAAAAAAGGACTGATGAATTGTTCCATGATTTCATCCCCCTTATCAAAGCGGCAAATATCAGTATTGGTAACCTGGAAGCCCCCATCATCAATGGTAATCCAACACCCATCAAAAAAAACGGTCCATGCCTTTATGCCCCAAAAGAAACAATAGAAGTATTGAAAGAAGTGGGATTTAATACTCTCACTTTAGCAAACAACCATTTCAGAGATCAAGGACAAAATGGTGTTGAATATACAATTCAATGTATAGAGAATCAAAAAATGGACTTTGTTGGAGGGGGGAAAACTTTATTTGATACAAGAAGGATTTTATACAAAACGATTTGCGACAAGACCATTGCCATTATCAACGCCTGTGAACATGAATCCTCCATTGCCTCAAAAGAATATGGAGGATCAAATCCTATCGACCTCATTAACCTCTATGAAGACATTACAACAGCCAAAGAAAAGGCAGACTTCATATTTGTTATTACCCATGGAGGCATTGAGGGTTACCAATTACCAACACCAAGAATGAAACGCACCTATCGCCACTTGATTGATTTGGGCGCAGATGCTGTAGTTAATCATCATCAACATTGCTTTTCGGGTTACGAAATCTATAAAGAGAAACCTATTTTTTATGGACTCGGCAATTTTTGCTTTGACTGGGGAACTAAATTTGAAGGAAAGTGGAATGAAGGGTATGCTGTACAATTGTTCTTCAATAAGTCCATTACATTTAATATTATTCCATATAAACAATGTGAAGATGGACCAATGGTAAAACTATTGCCATCAGAATTCTATGATAGAGCTATCCAAAAGCTAAATGAAATTATCCAAAACGACCAACTTTTAGAAGAGAATTATCATCAATTCATAGAAAGCAGGAAGAATATGATACTTTTAGGCATCTTACCCGTCCATAATAAATATTTAAAAGCACTTTTCAAAAGGGGGATTATAAGCCTTCCTTATAAAGAAAAAGATCTTATCATAATAAAGAACAAGCTATGCTGTGAATCTCATTATGAAAGTCTTACAACATCGTTAAGTCATCATTATCACATTGAGTAACCTAATTTGGTAACATATTATATGGTTTACAATTCCTTTAATTTCCTCATATTGTATCCTTTTATTTTCTTGTTGTATTACGTCATCCCTGCGAAATACAAAAAGATGAGGAATCTGTATCTCTTAATCGTCAGTTATTTTCTATACATCAGCTGGAAACCTATCTATGCACTTATCCTTTTGGGTGTAACTGCTTCCTCATACATAACGGCGATACAAATAGAAAAAGTCAAACGACCGAAAACCATCATGCAAATTGGTATTGTCGGTACATTGCTGCCTTTGCTCTTTTTCAAGTATTTCAATTTCATTAATGATCAAATAGTTGGATTTCTCGGATTGTTTGGTTGGCATATACAACTGCCAGGTCTTAATTGGGCAATACCGATAGGTATTTCGTTCTTTACATTTCAGTCTATGGGATACATCTGGGATGTTTACTACAAGAAGACAACTTCCGAGAAAGACTTCCTTACGTATGCCCTCTTCATTTCTTTCTTCCCCTCCTTACTCATGGGTCCCATCAATAAAGCTTCACTTGTCATCCCACAAATAAAGAATCTACGGCCCTATTTTGATTATCAAAAGGCAGTGGAAGGATTAAGGATGATACTTTGGGGAATGTTTATGAAAGTAGTGGTTGCGGACCGAGTCGCCATTTATGTGGATATAGTATTGCCACATTATGCCAATTATACAGGTTTAACTTGTTTTGCTGCTACCATCTTATATTCTATACAGATTTATACAGACTTTGCAGGATACTCTCTCATGGCACTTGGAGTGGGTAAGACTTTAGGTTTCGAGTTGACAGAGAATTTCAAAAGACCATATTTTGCAGTCAGCGTAACGGATTTCTGGCATCGTTGGCACATTTCACTGAGCACATGGCTCAAAGATTATGTATATATCCCTTTGGGGGGAAGTCGATGCAGTAAGGCAAGGAATTACTGGAACATCTTTATTACCTTCCTTGTGAGTGGCATTTGGCATGGAGCGAACTGGACTTTTATAGTATGGGGGTGCTTACATGGATTGTTTCAGATCATAGAGAAAGCTATTGGACAACAGAAATGCAAATATGGATGGTTGGGTAAGAGTATCAAAATCATCGTCACTTTTATTCTTGTAAATTTCGCATGGATATTCTTCAGAGCACCCACATTAAATGATGCCTGGAGAGTTATACTACGGATATTCGATTTCAGTTTACCTCCTACTATTTTTACAAATGGCAATTCTATGACCTTATTAATTGTTATATCAGTAGTATGTCTCTTTTTAAAAGATATACTTGATGAATTTTTCTCAGGTAAATTGAATCTTTTGTTCTCTAATAGCAAGGTTTTTAGATGGTTTTCTTACACTATTATTATGATTCTCATATTATTAACTGGGGTTTTCAGCTCTGATCAATTCATTTATGCAGTTTTTTAATTTAGCATGAAAAGATTTATTTGTCAAATTATCGTGTATATTTCTATTATCATCGTTGTAGATATTATAATTGGACATTGTATGTCATATTTGATAAATAATGTCAAAGGTGGTGATAATTGGCGAAATAACTATATTTGCAAAACAACTAATGAAGATGTCTTAATATTTGGGTCATCACGGGCTTTTCATCATTACAATCCACAAGTTATTATAGATTCACTTAATCTTTCATGCTATAATTGTGGCCAAGATGGGAATGGTATTATTCTCAACTATGGTCGTCTATTAATGATACTACAAAGATACCAACCAAAAGTGATTATTTATGACATTTCGACCTCTTTTGACTATTTTGCAAATGATAATCACAAGTATTTAGGTAGACTAAAACCTTATTATGATGAAAAAGGAATAAAAGAATTATTCAACTCAGTTGACCAAACTGAGAGATGGAAAATGCTATCATCAATGTACAGATACAACAGCAGTTTTTTACAAATAATAAGTGACTATTTTCACCCTATTCAACAAGTTGGGAATAAAGGTTTTAGGCCCTTGAAAGGGTCTTTTGACCCTATGAAAATAAGAAATAATAAAGATAATGAAGATAATGAAATTATGTATGATACGTTGAAAATCGACTATATTCATAAATTCATTAGCCTTTGTAATAATACTACTCTCATTTTTACTCATTCCCCTATATGGTATGGTTTAGATAGTACTAAACTGGACTTAATTAAAAACATTTGTAAAAAGAATAAAATCCCCTTCCTGGACTTTTCGAATAATCCTAAATATGTACACAATGATTCTTTGTTTAAAGATGGGTCCCATCTAAACGAAAATGGAGCCAATGAATTCACGAAATATCTTATCAGGAAGCTACGCCCTTTGCTATAGGTCATACATATAATCATATATTAATGGATTTTAAAGCAATTATAATGAGAAAACTATTTCATTGGAAACTCCTGCTATATGAAAAGTATTCTACATCTATTGCTATATTTAAATTCAAATTATGGGGAATTGTTTATGGGGAAGGAATCCGCACAATTGGGAGAATCATTGTATTTAGAACTCCAAAGAGTGAAATACGAATCGGAAACTATTGCGTTTTCAACTCCAGTTCCAAACTGAATTTTCGTGGCATTAATCATCCGTGTATTTTACAGACCGGGACTAATCATGCAAGAATCATAATTGGGGACCATGTTGAAATGTCTGGATGTAGTATTGTATGCAATGATTCTGTTATTATCGGAAACAACGTATTACTCGGTGCAAATTGTCAAATTGGTGACAGAGACGGTCATCAAGACAGATATGCCTCTAAACCAGCTCCCATCATCATTGAAGATGGCGTCTGGTTAGGTATGAATGTAACAGTATTAAAAGGAGTAACTATTGGTAAAAGTACTATTATTGGGGCAAATAGTTTAGTTACTAAAGATATTCCTGCTAATTGTATAGCTGCAGGAAACCCGTGTAAAGTTATTAAACACATAGATTCTAATAAATAAAAGATAAAAATGAAAAAAAAGAAAAAAATCACTCCATATCGTATTCTCTATGCCGTTGTAAGAAGATTATCTTTTCTGATTAAAGACGACAAAACTTTTGTTAGTCTGATTTATTTTTGCAAATTACACAAAAGGTTAAATCTTAAGTATCCAAAAACATATAATGAAAAATTACAATGGTTAAAACTATATAACAGAAGACCAGAGTATACACAATTAGTTGACAAATATGAAGTAAAAGAATATGTAGCAAGTATAATAGGCAAAGAACACATCATCCCAACAATAGGAGTCTGGGAGAATGCAGAAGATATTGATTTTAAATCCCTCCCTCAACAATTTGTATTAAAAACCACTCATGATTCTGGTGGACTTTACATATGCAAAGACAAGAAACAAATTAATGTGGATGAGATAAAGAGAAAAATGACAAAAGCCCTTAAAAGGGATTTTTATCGCATTCATCGTGAATACCCTTATAAAGATGTAAAAAGAAGAATCATAGCCGAAGAATTCATGATTGACGATTCAGGAAAAGGACTTAGAGACTATAAATTCTTTTGTTTTGATGGAGAACCTAAAATTATGTTTGTTGCAACAGATCGTCCTACAGACACCCGATTTGACTTTTTTGATATGGATTTCAATCACCTGCCTATAACTCAAGGACATCCACAAGCAACTAAGACAATTGTAAAGCCAAAAGGGTTTGATGAGATGAAAAAAATGGCTGCACTGTTATCAAAAAACATGCCACATGTACGTGTAGATTTTTACGATATTAACGGAAAAGTATATTTTGGGGAAATGACATTCTTTCATTATTCCGGGATAGTTCCTTTTGTTCCCTCAAAATGGGATGAGATTATTGGAAGTTGGATAAAATTACCCGCAAAAGACCAATAAACATATAGTTAATACGCATTTAATATAATATAAAACTAAAGATTTATAATTCCTTTGTTTATGAGAATTTCTTTTGTGTTTAACTCTTTCAATGGAGGTGGTAAAGAAAGAAGATGTCTCCAAATCATTCAAGGATTAAACAGAGTTGGAATAAATGACATTCAATTTATCATCGTAAATGATGGAATTGAATATCCAGAGATTTACAACACTTCTGCTGAAATAGTTATTATAGATAGAAAACGACTAAAAAAGTCAAATACTCAAACAATAAAGGAATTACATTCCCATCTTAAAGTATTTAATCCAGACATTGTACAAGTATGGAATAGGATGTCTGCTTATTTCGTTGATATTATCAAGTTGAAATATAGACCATCCTTTAAATATATTATAGCATACGTAGCCGATTGTAATACTCCAAGTTGGAAAAGTAAAGATTTCATAATAAACAAAGTAAGTCTCTTTCTCGCAGACAAAGTTGTTGGAAATTCTTACGCTGGTTTAAAAGCATATTCTGTTCCACGTAAAAAAAGAGTTTGTATTTATAATGGCTATAATTTCGATAGAGCAGAAAAGATTGAATCCTTAGACATTGAAAAAAAAAGAAAAGAAATTGGAATCACTACCCCATACGTTGCAAGCATGATTGCTCGTTTTGATAAAAACAAAGACTACCAATCATTTTTAGATAGTGCAGAACTATTATTGGAAAAAAGACAAGACATAACATTCCTTGCTATTGGAAAAGGTGACATGTTAGAATATTATAAGAATCTGATACCCAAAGATTATCATAATCACATTAGATTTTTAGGTTTCAGGAGCGATGTTGATGAACTTATCAAAATATCTACCATCACATTATTACTTACTAATTATAATATTCATGGAGAAGGTATTTCTAATTCGATTATGGAATCTATGGCTTTAGGAGTTCCTGTTATTGCCACATTAGGTGGAGGTACTCCAGAAATCATTAATCATGGAGAAAATGGTTTCCTTATTAAGAACAACCAAATAGGACAAATATCAAACTTAATAAACCATATTATTTCTGACGATAAATTGTGGCATGAAATGTCCAAAAACAGCAAAACCACCGTTGAACAAAAGTTTAATTTAGATAATACCACAAAACAATATATTGCTCTTTATCATGGTCTTTGTGATAAAAGATGACAACTTTTCTTCTATAACTATAATTGTCAATGTTTCTTCCATAGGATTTCCAGCACAAAACACTATGCAGTGAAATTAATTTTTTGTTGTAAAATGATTGAAAAAACTATTTCAAATAAGGTTTTATTTTTAGGACCTCCATACAAAAACCCTAAAGGTGGTATTGCAATTGTTATTAATGCTTACAGCAAATTGTGTGAGTCATTTAACTTCATTGCAACAACAAATTTAGGAGGATTTATGAGCAATTTCTTTTATTTCATAAAAGCGCTCATCATATATCATTATTACTTAATATTTCGTAACATCCATATAGTACATATTCAAGGTTCTTCATTTATGAGTTTTTGGAGAGCTGCAGTATTTATTTGTATCGCTAAGTTGTTCAAAAAAAAGATTATCTATCATATTCATGGAGGTTGCTTTAAGGATTTTTCTTCTCAGCACAAGAAATCCGTACAATCTATCTTTTCTAAATGTGACGTAATTGGAGTTCTTTCCACAAAATGGAAAGTTTTTTTTGAACAAGAGTTTCAGTGTAAAGACGTCAGAATAATTCCTAACATAATAGAATATCCAAGAGAAGATCATAGCAATAGAGAGAACTATCCTATTCAGTTCTTATTCTTAGGCAAGATTAGTGAAAGGAAAGGGATTTTTGATCTTGTCAATATCATAGATGAGAACAAAAATACTTTTGAAGGAAAAATGAAACTTATTATTGGTGGAAATGGCGAAACCGATAGATTAGAAATAACCATTAAAGAAAAAAAGTTGGACGAGATAATTCAATTTGCAGGTTGGGTTAGTGGCGAAAAGAAAACATCATTATTGAATAATAGTCATGTTTTCATATTACCTTCTTATATCGAAGCATATCCTATTTCTATTCTTGAAGCTATGTCATATCATTTACCAGTAATAGCAACAAATGTTGGAGATATTCCTGAGATTATACACGATGGAAAAGAAGGGTATTTAGTAGAACCAGGTAATAAGACGCAAATCTTAAATGCTATTATGAACGCATTCAATTCACCAACAAGTTTAATGGAGATGGGGAACAAAGGCTTTGAGAGATGCAAAGTCCATTTATCAAACAATGTTGAAAAGGAATTGACTCAACTTTACAATAGTTTATTATAACTTTCCCTTAAAAAATGAAGGAACGGCAATACATATTTCCGAAATATAAAATAATAATTGCAAAATTGGTTTTGCAAATACGTTATTATAAAAGAACACGCCATTATTTGAATCTCAAAAATCCAAAAACTTTTTTTGAGAAAATTATTTGGCTGTCTTTATATTCTGATACTACTCTTTGGTCGAAACTAGCAGACAAATATGAGGTAAGAGAATACATAAAAAAACACTCAAAGCACCAGATTCTCAATGAACTCTATCATGTTTATAATCATGTTGATGAGGTGAAAATAAAAGAACTACCATCACAATTTGTCATCAAAACGACTAATGGATGTGCGACAAACATTTTGGTGAAAGATGTGAGGAACATTTCCGAAATAGAAATTAAAAGACAATTGAAGAGATGGCTCCATTTCCCTTACGACATTTTAACGGGACAACTTTTTTATGGAAACATAAAGCCAAGAATAATTGCCGAAAAATATTTGTTTCAAGAAAAGAATCCCAACGAGCCTTTAACAGACTACAAGTTTTATTGTTTTAATGGCGAACCAAAAATATGTAATGTTCTTTCTAATCGCAAATTTAATACCCATCAAATTGACAGGATGATTTGCGATATGAATTGGAATATGATTGAAGATGCTATTGAAGAAGGAAAAATCAATCATATTGAAAAGCCTAGATCATATGAGGATATGATTGAGATATGTAAAGAACTATCCAAAGGATTGCCATTCGTCAGAATTGATTTGTATGAAATCAACGAGAAACCAGTCTTTGGAGAAATGACTTTCACACCAGGATTTGTCAAATATTCCAAGAAGTTTCTAAACGAATTAGGTGATATGATTCATATTGACTAATAATATCATTAACTTAGTATTTGCCATTTTTACAGACATAATCAATTGACTATGAACATACAGTTATTTATATTGATTTAAGACTTTTAAAACAACTTAGAACAAATAATATAATAATATAATATGAAAGCATGTTTTATGGGCTTGGGCTACATAGGATTGCCTACAGCCATTATTGCAGCCAAGCATGGCGTTGAAATTGTCGGAGTTGATATCAACCCTGCAGTTGTTGAAATGACAAATCAGGGGAAATTGCACATCATTGAACCAGGTATGGAAGAGATGCTGCAAGATGTTGTGAAAAGCGGAATGCTTCATGCCTCTACTACTCCTGAAACCAGTGATGCATAT
>Ga0247611_10008714_pt1 | contig 12420 bp, 8 predicted proteins | sample 177DNAGHGhighgp2_FD_192422 | JGI IMG/M metagenome (GOLD analysis project Ga0247611, IMG submission 192422) | Sheep rumen microbial communities from Palmerston North, Manawatu-Wanganui, New Zealand - 1770 DNA GHGhigh gp2 | ecosystem: Host-associated > Mammals > Digestive system > Stomach > Rumen ... | reverse complement strand
AAAATGGCCTTGGAATGAATCGTGTTGGTTTTCCTTTAATGCGCGGCTACGGTAACGCTGTTGAACGGAACTTATCAAAAAGGTACAGCCGTGAAGTCTATCGATTACTAAAATCACATCTGAACACCGGGTATGACATGTTATTCTTAATATATCCCGGAAATGATTCGTTCCACTCGCGATGTGATCAAATTCGTTTATTGTGTCAAAAGGCAGGATTAATTCAGGAATAAGGCTATGTTGAAATCTTTGGCCGCAATCTTGGGCGGAGCCATAAAAAAGTTTTTCACTAAGTTTTTCTGTTTATTAATACGTGCTTATCAAATTTGTATTTCGCCATTGCTGGGTAAAAACTGCAGATTTACTCCCACTTGTTCTGCATATGCCCTTGAAGCAATTCAAAAATACGGGCCAGGTAAGGGCCTTTTACTTTCTATTAAACGAGTTTTAAAATGCAATCCATTTCACGAAGGCGGATATGATCCCGTTCCATAACGAACGGTAGTAAGTTTCTGTCATTATAAACAATAATCGAGATATCACTGGATTTCTTCTTATAGAAATATTGGTAGAAATATAGGTGGCTTTCGATTTTCCATAGGAGATATAAAAGTGGATAAGAATACCATATGGGCTATTGTCCTTTCTACACTTGTAATTATTGCATCTTATCTTATTCTTCCAAAGTTTTTCCCAGGGCTTAATCCTGCTTTTGGAAAACAGGCTTATCAGGCTCAGACAGAAGAAGTAGATGAGGGTACAGAACCACAGGAGCTGGATCTTTCTGATATAGAAAATAATGCAGCAGTTTTTGCTGATGCAGATTTTTCTGAAGAAGATGACGAAGCTTCTGATGATGGTCAGCCTGCACTTGTTGAACAAAAATATACAATTACAACTGATAAAGTTGAAGCTGTGTTCACAAATAAGGGTGGAGATATTATCAGTTATAAATTGTTAGACCATAAAGATATGGATACTAATGATTTTGTTCAGCTTTCTGATAATGTAAATTCTAAAAACAGAACCTGTGCAATTGCATTTGGTGCTTCTGATGCAAAAATAGTTGATGAAATCTTTAATACAGAAGTTACTGATAAATCAATTACCTTTACAAAAACAATGAATGTAAGCGGCAAGAAAACAACCCTTCGTAAGGTTTATACCTTTATGGATGGTGAATATGTTTTCAAGCTGGACGTTCTTATTCATACAGCTGATTCAGCAGGTCTTGATATTGGTGGAACTTCTTATACAATCAGAACTTCTCCACAGATTGGACCACACTATGATCCAAAACAGAACCGTTATGAACGTCGTGAGTTTATTGCTTATAACGGACAAAAATATAAAAAAATTATGCTTAGCAATGGTCAGTTCAAGGAATATGATAAAGACTTTATCTGGAATGGAATTGCCGGAAAATACTTTGTTGAACTTATGATTCCTTCAGCACCTGAAAAAGTAAATACTGCCTGGTATTCTTCTAATGTAGAAATAAATAATTATGCAAATGCTCAGGCTATGATTGAACGCAAGGCTTTTACAGGTTCTGATATTTCTGATACTTACTATATGTACTTTGGTCCACGCAATGACAAAGACCTTAAGCGCTATAATATTGCAGAAAATAACGGTTGGAATCTTTGTGGTAAAAAAGTTTCTCAGGCTTTGCAGACAAGCGGCTGGCTTAACTGGCTGGAAAAAATCTTAAAGTTTATTCTTGAATTGCTTAATAAGCTTTTCCATAACTGGGGTGTTTCAATCATAGTTATGACAATTCTTCTTAAGATTATTATGTTCCCAATGTCAAAAAAGCAGTCTCTTGGTTCTCTTAAAATGCAGGAATTGCAGCCAAAGATGAAGGCTATTCAGGATAAGTATAAAAACGATCAGCAGAAGCTTCAGCAGGAAACTTCAAAGCTTTATCAGCAGGCAGGATATAACCCTGCAAGCGGATGTTTGCCAATGCTTTTCCAGTTCCTTGTTCTTTTTGCAATGTATAACCTCTTTAACAACTACTTTGAATTCCGTGGAGCAATGTTTATTCCTCACTGGATTCCAGACCTTTCTACAGGTGATGTTGTAAAGACTTTCAATTTTAATATTCCACTACTTGGAAACCAGCTTCGCATTTTACCTGTAATCTATGTGGCTACTCAGTTGTTATCTGGTAAGATAACTCAGTATGGTCAGACTACAGCACCTGGTCAGAGTCAGGCTACAATGAAGTTCATGATGTATGGTATGCCTTTGATGTTCTTCTTCCTCTTCTACAATGCACCATCTGGACTTCTTTTGTACTGGCTTACAAGTAACGTTTTGCAGATTTTCCAGCAGTTGATTATCAATAAGATGATGAAGGAAAAGAGAGCTGAAAAGGAAGGTGGTTTTAAGACAAAAGAGCAGAAGGTGATTCCACCTAAGGCTAAAGGAAAGAAATAATAATACAAAAGCGTCATTCCCGCACTTGATGCGGGAATCTTTAAAAAAAGATTATCGGGTCAAGCCCGATAATGACAGGGTTGATAATAATAGGAGACTTAAAAAAATGACTTACGAGTTTGAAGGAAAAACTGAAAAAGAAGCTATTGAAATGGCTGTAAATGAACTTGGTCTTGAAAGAGATCAGTTTGATGTTGAGATTCTTGAAACACAGAAGAATTCTCTCTTCAAAAAAGGATATGTAAAAATTAGAGTTCATACTCTTGATGATAACGAAGGTTCAAGCTGGGGCAGTGATGCATCTGAAGAAAAACATTCACGCCTTGTTGCAGACCCACTTCCACAGGGTGAGTTTGAGCAGAAGCTTATTGAATTCATCCAGAATGTAATTGAAAAGATGGGCTACGATGTAAAGGTAGAAGTTTCTTACCGCGAAGAACGCAAGCTTGGAATCCGTCTTGATTCTTCTTATTCTTCAATTCTTATTGGACGCAAGGGAAAGAATCTTGATGCACTTCAGCTGCTTGCAAATATTTACGCAGGCCGTCTTGGACATGAAGAAGTTCGTGTAATTCTTGATACAGAAAATTACAGAATCCGCCGTGAGGAGACACTTGTTCGTCTCGCATATACAACAGCAGATAAGGTACGTTTATCACATAACTCAATTCTGCTTGAACCAATGAATCCGTTTGAGCGCCGTCTTATTCACACAACTTTAAATGATATTCCAGATGTTGAAACAAAGAGTGAAGGCGAGGGTGTATTTAAGCAGGTTCGCGTTCTTTATAAAGGAATTCGTTAATGAATAAAAAACTAACGTTAGTTAGCAAAATCAAAAAAACTGGCTGTATTTTTGCAGCCGGACTTTTGCTGGCAGGTACCTGCTTTGCAGGGGAAAATGCAAAGGTAAAAGAACTTGTTGGTGCTCAGTATTATGATAAGCTTATTTCTAAAGGAGTTGTATCACAATATAGAGATGATGCATCAAAAGGATTTAAACTTCTTCCTAAAACCATTTATGAATCAAAAATAAATGAAAGTCAGGTAGAAAAAGATCCTAAAAACTTTGCCTATACCTACGAAGGGCTTTATCTTCTTAATAAAAAAGATTTGCTTGCAAAAGGAAAGAAGGGAAAAAGTACAATTACAATTGATGATGTTTCAGTTGTAGTTCGTTCTGTTTCTAAAATGCAGGGAATGACATATTATTCTTCTACAAAAAAGAAGGAATGTGTTTTGTATGAAAAGGCTTATATGATTGCCGGACCTGGTAAGAAAACTAAAATTGAAGACCAGAATACCGGCAATGCAGACGGACAGGTTTCTTACTGTCTTCAGGATGATAACAGCTTTGGAGTAAACACTTATAAACTTTCTTATTTTCAAAAGAATGATTCTCTTCTTTGCAGATTCGATATTCTGGATAAAATGGGCTTAGGACCATTCAATGCAATCTATCCTGGAAAAATGGTAATCAATATTCTGGTGATTGATTGTGGAGATGATCTTTTGCTTTATTTAAATACTGATTTGGACAGCATAAAATTCCCTGGCATAAAGGGTCAGATTACTGATTCAATGTCTACAAGAATGGATGCTGTTTACAAATGGTTTACAACTCAATTCTAAGAGGAAAAAAATGAATCTTAAAAAAACTATTTTAGCTGGACTTATGGCAATTACTGCTTTGACTTCTTGCACGGCCAAAGGTTCAAATACTAAGGAGACAAACTTGGAAGCACTTAAAGGAAAAGAAGGCGTATTTGCCGTACTTGAAACCGAAAAAGGAACAATCATTCTTAATCTTTTTTACAAAGAAACACCAATGACAGTTTCAAACTTTGTTGGTCTTGCAGAAGGAACTCTGGATGCAGCAAAGGGAAAACCTTTTTATGATGGCTTGAAATTCCACCGTGTAATTTCTGATTTTATGATTCAGGGTGGTGACCCACAGGGCAATGGTACTGGTGGTCCAGGCTATAAGTTTGCTGATGAATTTGTTGAAGGCTATGTTTTTGATAAGCCTGGAAAACTTGCAATGGCAAACTCTGGTGTTAACACAAACGGAAGTCAGTTCTTTATTACACATGTTCCAACAGACTGGCTTAACTACAAGCACACAATTTTTGGTGAAGTTCTTGAAGGACAGGATGTTGTAAACAAGGTTGCTCAGGGCGACACTATTAAGTCTCTTACAATTGTTCGTCAGGGAAAAGATGCAGAAGCATTTAAGGTAACTCAGAAGAGTTTTGATGAACTTAAGACAGCAGGTGCTAAAAAAGCTGCAAGCTTCAAAGAAGAGCTTCAGAAGAAAACAATTGCAAAAGTAATTGAAGGCTGTGAAAAAGCAAGCAACGGAACTTATTACAAGATTCTAAAACAGGGAGCTGGTCCTGTTTGTGGAAAAGGTAAGAAGGTTACTGTTGAATATAAGGGATATCTTCCAGAAGGTCAGATTTTTGATGCTTCTAAAGAATTCCATCCACAGGGACATGAACCACTTGAGTTCACAACAGCTGGCGGACAGATGATTCCTGGCTTTGATGCAATGGTTCAGGAAATGAAATACGGTGAAACACGTAAGATGGTAATTCCACCAGAGCTTGCTTATGGAAGCTACGGTGTTCCACAGGCTGGTATTCCTGGTGATTCTTATATCTGTTTTGATGTTACATTAGTGAAGTAAGGCAATAGATTGCCGCGTCGCTCACTGCGTTCGCTCCTCGCAATGACACCTTTGTCTTGCAGGAGCGATTTTTTTTTCCTCGCAAGAAGATATTTATCAATGTGAGCAGTTACTTGTCCTCGCGAGAAGATATTTATCAATGTGAGCAGTTATTTGTCCTCGCAAGCAAATATCTGTCTATGCGAACAAATTTTTGTCATTGCGAGCGCAGCGAAGCAATCTATTTTAAAATAGGCGGAACATCAAACAAACTTTTTGTTGCTTCATAAATTTTGCGGGCAACAAGAGGGTTGTTCATTGTATAAAGGTGAATACCCTGAACACCGTGAGTTACCAGGTCTACAATCTGGTCTATGGCGTAGGCAATGCCTGCATCGCGGATTGCTTCCGGATGGTCTCCGTAGCGCTCCATCATATCAGTAAACTTTTTTGGAAGCACGGCATTAGTCATACTTACCATTCTTTCAATAGATTTTTTATTAGTTGCCGGCATAATGCCTGCTTCAATTGGAACATTAATGCCTTTCATCTTGCATCGTTCCAAAAAGCGGTAATACTGTTCATTATCAAAGAAAAGCTGAGAAAGCAGGTGGCTTGCACCAGCATCAACCTTTTTTTTCAGATAATCAATGTCTTCGAAAACATCTTTTGACTGAGGATGAAGTTCTGGATAGCAGGCACCAAAAATCTTAAAATATTTTCCGTCAGTACGTTTAGAATCAAAATCTTTTATAAATTCAATTAAATCACTGGCATGGAGAAATTCGTTGGCTGGTTCTTTGCCTTCTACACGGTCGCCTCTCAGTGCAAGAATATTATCTATTCCGGCCTGCTGGAACTGTTCCAGTACGTACTGGGCATCTTTGCGGGTCATATTAAGACATGGCATGTGAATTACAGATTCAACACCACAAACATCTTTTATATGCTTGGCAATAGCTACAGAATTATTACAGTTTTCACTTCCGCCTGCACCAAAGGTAACAGAAATAAAATCTGGTGAGAGACCTTTTAATTCATCAAGAGTTTTTAAAACAGTATCAATTGCGTCTGTCTTTTTAGGTGGAAAAACTTCGAAAGAAAAAATTGTTTTATTTGTAAATGACGATTCAAAAATCATAATTAAGTTATTATATACAGAAACATTTAAATAGTTAATAAGAATTGCTTTAATCAATAATTGAAAAAAAATGATGTTTGCGATAGATGAAAACTATAGCATGTGACATATGTAATAATTTTAATAACCTTGGTTATTTTTATCAAAATTTGTTAATTTAAAATGACAAATCAAATATAATTTGTCATAAGAAACTATATTAGGAGAAAAAAAATGAAGCAGTTAAAGAAAGTTATAACATCTATCTTTGTTATAGCCTTTGTTTCGGCTTTGCTTGTGACTACAGGATGTTCTTCATCTAAGGTTCAAAGCAAAAGTAGTGGAAATCAGCTTGTCATGGATTCCTCAATTAAGCAGGGAAAACTTGACAATGGAATGTCATATTTTATTCGTGAAAATGGGGAGCCAAAAAACCGTATTCAGCTTCGTCTGATTGTAAAGGCCGGTTCCTGCATGGAAGAGGATGATCAGAAGGGTCTGGCTCACTTTATTGAACACCTTTGTTTTAACGGAACAGAGCATTTTGAAAAGTCTGCAATTGTAGATTATTTTGAATCAATTGGTATGGCTTTTGGTCCGGAAGTAAATGCTTATACAAGCTTTGAAAACACAGTTTACATGCTTGAGCTTCCTGCAGATAATCCAGAAATCTTAAAAAAGAGTCTGCTTGTTCTGCATGACTGGGCTAGTGCAGTTACATTTGATCCTGAAGAAATTGAAAAGGAACGTGGTGTAATTGTTGAAGAATGGCGAATGAGAAATCAGGGAGTGCAGGGACGTGTTTCTGATAAAGAGCAAGCTCTTCTTTTGAAAGATTCCCGCTATGCAGAAAGATTTCCGATTGGTGATATGGATATTATCAGAAGTATTCCACGCGAGCGTATAATTGATTTCTATGAAAAGTGGTACAGACCTGAAAACATGGCGGTTGTTGCTGTTGGTGATATAAAATCAGCAACACTCGAAGCTGCAATAAAAGAAGTAATGGGTACGATTGAAGCTTCTGAAAAGAAGACAAAGGTTCCTTCATACAGTGTTCCTCTTCAAAATAAAAAGACAATTGAAATTATGAAAGATAAAGAACTTTCAATTGTTGAAGCATATATCTTCCAGCAGAATCCAGATACTGAACCTGTGACTACAGTTGAACAGATTCGTAAAAATTATGCGCTGGGTCTTGCTTCTGATATTTTTAATCAGCGCTGTGCTGAAAAAACAAATCAGCCGGATGCTGTGTGGCTTGGTGCTGGAATAGGAAAATTTGGAACAACAAATTATAATTCTGTTTATTTTATGCAGTTTTATCCAAAAACAGGTCTCTTCAATGAAGCTTTTAAAGCTTACCTTGATGAATATGAACGCTTCCTTGCTTTTGGAGTAACCGATTCAGAACTTGAAAGAATTAAACAGGGATATCTGCAGAGCATTCAGCAGTCATACACAAATAAGGATAAGCAGCCATCTGCAAATTATGCAAATAATCTTGTAGATCATTTTTTAACAGGCCGTATTCTTATTTCAGCTGAAGATAATTTTAAGCTTTCAAGTAAACTTATAAATGAAATATCAAAAGAAGAGATTCTTGAAACTGCAAAAGAAGCTTTTGGAAACCGTGGAACTATTTTCTTTATTCTTAGTCCTGAATCAATTGAAATTCCTTCAGAAAAAGAAATTACTGACATCTGGAAGAATTACGAAAGTGAGGCAGCTAAAGAAGCCTATGTTGATGATGTGGCAGACAGTGAACTTATGAAAAGACCTGCCGCAAAAGCAAAAGTAATTTCTAAGAAAGCAATTAAAGATTTTGGTGGAACAGAATATACTTTTGAAAACGGTGTAAAAATCATCACAAAGAAAACTGATTTTAAGAAGGACTCGATTGCTGTTTATGGTGGCAGCAAGGGTGGATTATATCAGTTGAAAGAAGAAGATATTCCGTCAGCAAAAGTAGCAATGGAATATTCATTTATGTCTGGTTATAACGGAAAAACTGGAACACAAATTAATAAAATTCTTTCTTCAAAGGAAATGGCATTCAATGCAAGTATAAGTTTTACAGAAGAATATTTTTCTGGTTCAGCAAATAAAGAGAGTATTGAAAATTGGCTGCAGCTTGTAAATCTTGTTTTTGATAAAGCTGAGTTTACAGAAGATGGCTGGAAAACTTTAATGGGTCAGTACAATCAGATTGCTGAAACTTACGGTTCTCGTCCATTCCAGGTTTATTCAGATAAGATAACCGAGATTATTTATGGAAACACTTTGTATACAGCTCCACAGAATAAGGAATGGGTTGCTAAACTTAATCCTGAAGTTTCTGAGCGTGTTTTCCGTGAACGCTTTGAAAATCCTGCTGATTTTACCTTTGTTTTTGTTGGTGATTTTAACGAGAAAGCTCTTGTAGATTTATGTGCATCTTATCTTGGAACTCTAAAAACAAACAATAAGTTTGAAGAGACAAAATATGTTTACTTCCCATTCCCGGAAAAAAATCAGACAATCACGGTAAATAAGGGAATTGATCAGACTGGTTATGTTTATATGTGTCTGGGTGGCGAATTGCCGGAAGAAAAAAATGTTGACCAGAGTTTTAAGGAGAACACAATAATTAATCAGCTTTCTTCTTTGCTTGATATTCGCCTGCGTGAAGTTATTCGTGAAGATAAGAGCGGTTCTTATGGTGTAAGTACAAGTGCTTATATTGAAGGTTACCCAGAGCGCTTCTATAGGGTAAACATTGAGTTTGGTTGTGAGCCGGCTCGTGTAGAAGAGCTGCAGGCCGCTGTAGTAGAAGCAATTAATGACATTAAGGCTGGAAACTTTTCTGATGAAAATATTGTAAAAGTAAAGGAAGGTTATACACGTTCTGTAGAGACTTCGCTTAGAGATAACAACTGGTGGCTTAATCGTATTAATGCTGAATATGTCTTTACTTATGAGCCTTTGTGGTATACATCTAACAGCAGCAAGGCTGCAGACTGGATTACTAAAGAAGCTTTGGTAGAGGCTGCTAACAAGTATCTTAATACTGAAAGACTTGTTACTGCTTATTTGAAGCCAGAAGGAAAATAGAGTTAAATAATAAGTCCCCGGTGATTGCCGGGGACTTTTTTTATGTAGAGTGCCACGCCTTCGGCTCGCAATGACGCTCTTTATAGAAGCCCGCAAAGTTATTGCAAGGAGTTCACAAGATGTTATTCGTCATTGCGAGGAGCGAAGCGACGAAGCAATCTAAATAATTCCCATACCTGTCAAAAGAATGATGAAGAGCAGGATTGGTGCAACGAACTTAATCATTACAACATAAAGTGTCTTACGAACAAACTTTTCACCGTTGAGGGTAATTTCGTCGATTGTTGTGTTAGGCTTAGCAACCCAACCAATAAGAATACATGTAAGAAGTCCAACAATTGGCATGAGAATGTTGTTACTTGCGTAATCAAGGACATCAAGAATCTGAGCAATACTACCGTTAGGTAGTTTGAGATTGAAGTAGAATACATTGTATCCAAGACAAACGATGATAGAAACAACAAAAGTACATACAGCCATAATAAATGCTGAACGGCGGCGGCTCCACTTAAACTTATCCATCATAGAAGATGTGATTGCTTCGAGAATAGAAACTGCAGAAGTAAGAGCTGCGAATATTACCATTACGAAGAAAATCAAACCAATAAAATCACCAAACTTGCCGAGAGAATTGAATACCTTTGGAAGAGTGATGAACATAAGTCCAGGACCAGCAGACATACCTTCTTTTCCGCTGAAGGCAAATACGGCAGGAATAATCATCATACCGGCAAGAATAGCTACACCAGTATCGAAAATCTCAATCTGATTTACAGATTTACCAAGGTTTTCATCTTTCTTCATATAAGAGCCGTAAGCAATCATAATACCCATAGCAATTGAGAGTGAGTAGAAGAGCTGACCCATAGCATCGAGACAAACTGTAAGGAAGCCCTTAAAAGTAAGTCCTTCGAAGTTAGGAATAAAATAAATTGCCGCACCCTGAAGACCAGTGCGTGTAACACCATTTGCATCTGTATGCTTGATGAACAAAGCATAGATAGCGATGAAAACAACAATTACAAAAAGGATAGGCATAAGGATTTTTGAGTAGCGCTCAATTCCGTGTTCAACTCCCTTATAAACGATGATAAAACAGAGAATTGCAAAAAGAGCACAGTAGAAAATTGGCTGCCACTGTGAAGTAATAAATGCTCCAAAGAAGCCGTCTTCAACTGCAACCTGACCCTGGAATGCAAGATAGCTGAACATATATTTCATTACCCAGCCACCGATTACACAGTAGTAAGGGTAAATAATAAATGGTACTACAAATGAAAAGATTCCGAGGAAGCCCCATTTCTTATTAATTTTAGAATAAGCAGTAAGAGGGCTTTCCTGAGTTTTTCTACCAATTGCAACTTCTGTAATCAAAAGTGCAAAACCAAATGTAAGGGCGAGAACAAGATATACCAGAAGGAAAAGTCCTCCACCGTCTTTTGCAGCCAGGTAAGGGAAGCGCCAGATGTTTCCTAATCCAACGGCAGAACCTGCTGCAGCCAAAACGAACCCGATTGAACTTGTAAACGAGTTGCGCTGTTTTGTCTGAGTTTCCATAAACACCTCTAAAAATTTTTTTACGGAAAATATTTTAACATAAAAAGGATAGCGCGTCATTATTAATTATGATGGATTTATGACAGATGGTGTATTATTAAGAAGGAAAGTGTGATTTTTTAGTAAGCAGTGAGTTAAACTGATTATTTAAAATAATGGTGCAAAAATGCGGAAAAGTCGGCCAATCATTCTATGAAGCAAAGGAATTTTTTTATAGTCTCCCTTTTTCATTTGCCTGCTGTCTTTAAGTGTCAGGGTAAAATCATTTTTTGCGTCTGCAATTAAAGGGGAATCAATAAAGACAACTCCATTTTCAAAATGATGATAGAGACTGCGGTAATCGAGATTAACAGTACCAATTGTGGCAATCTGGTCATCAGATATAAAAGTCTTTGCGTGAATAAAACCTTTCTCATAAAGATAAACCTTTATATCGCTATTTACAAAAGACTCAAGATATGTTTTTCCAATACAGAAGGTAATAAGATGGTCAGGAAGGGAAGGTACAATAATTGAAACATCTACTCCACGGGCGGCTGCGAAAAAGATAGCTTCCTGCAGCTGGTTGTCGATAAGGATATAAGGAGTTGTTATGTAGAGATAATTTTTTGCATTGTTAATTATGTAAAGATAAATATTTTCTGCGATGTCTTTATTATTGAAAAAATCATCACCATAAGGAATTGTAATTCCTGGAGAATCAAAATGATTATATGATGTTGGAAAATATTTTGTAAAATCTTCATCATTTTTAGAAAAAAGATTCCAGGTTTGCAGAAAGAGCTGAAGAAAAGTATGGACTGCACTTCCCTGGATTTTTACAGCATTATCTTTCCAATAAGCAAATTTATTTTTGCCTCTATTGAAATATTCGTTTGCAATATTAAGGCCGCCTGTAAAAGCAACTTCTCCGTCGATGATTACAATTTTGCGATGGTCGCGGTTGTTCAAATGAGTTGAAAAAACAGGTATAAGTGGAACAAAAACGCGGGTATCGAAACCCTTTGATTTTAAATATTTTTGATAGTAGGAAGTTGAAGCAACAGGAGAACCAAGTCCATCACAAAGAATACGAACTTCTATTCCTGCTTTAATTCGCTCCTGTAGAGCTTTCATAATTTCGTTCCAGGAAGAATCAATTTCTATGATAAAGAATTCAAGAAAAATAAACTTTTGGGCCTTTTTAATTTCCTCAATAAGAACTGGAAAAAAATCTTCACCACTAGGGAAATATTCCGTCTTGCAGTTTTGATGAGGAAAGAAAAAATTATTTGCAAGGTAGTACATTAAATCTGCTGCATGATTTTTTGAAAGGCTGTTTATAAGTTCGTTTTGTTCTTTTAGATTATTTGGAATACTTGCTGGAAGAAGTATTTGAGTTTTTTCGCGGAGATATGAAAGCCTTTGTGAGTGATGGTGAGAACCACGGTTTGTATGATACATAAGGTAAGCTGCAATGCTGAAAAGAGGAACGAAAATCATTGGAACAATCCAGGCAAGCTTGAATTCGTTTCGTCCGTTTTTGTTTACCATATAA
>Ga0247611_10008713_pt1 | contig 12420 bp, 15 predicted proteins | sample 177DNAGHGhighgp2_FD_192422 | JGI IMG/M metagenome (GOLD analysis project Ga0247611, IMG submission 192422) | Sheep rumen microbial communities from Palmerston North, Manawatu-Wanganui, New Zealand - 1770 DNA GHGhigh gp2 | ecosystem: Host-associated > Mammals > Digestive system > Stomach > Rumen... | reverse complement strand
TAGGTTAAAACCTCGCTTTCAATTGTTTTTAGACAACTCAATTATAAAGCATTTTTTAGGTTTTAACCTTTTTTATTGATTTAAAAAGAGATTATTTATAAATCTCCCCACTTTGGAAACACTATCTTCCCTAACCAAGGAATTGACATTTTCTTAAAAAATGATATTATATATAACCAATGAAAGAGGTATGCTCTAGAAATGGAGGTACATCGATGATAAAAAGCAAAGAAAAAGACAATGGCTTTGAAAGATAAGTCATTGTCTTTATTAGTTATAATTTTACATTGTTTTAGATTTATCTGAATTTTCTAAATCATATATAAAATTCTCTGTTGTTGCAATACTTTGTGCATTATCAATTGATTTTTTATATTTATCTTTAAAAATATCTTTTGCATAGCGTTTGCATTCTTTTAATAATTCTACAATTTTATCTCTTTGAGGTAATGTTTCTTCACTATATAATTTTTTAAATTCATCAGTTATAGCAAAAAATACGCCAAATTGGTCTTTCGTTTCAGAATCATAACTAATCATTCTAGACTCAATTCTTATACAAGCATTTGAATATTTTGATACACTATTTTGAAATTTTTCTATCGAAACAAATCTATTCAAATCATTTAAATCAATATTTTCTTCTGAAAAATCATTTTCATCTTTATCTGTTCCTCTAATTGCAAAGATTTCTCCAGATAATACTTCTTGAACTAAATTTCCTTTAAGTTTTTTAACCATTAATAGCATTTCATCTGATACTGATTTATTTGCCTCGTTTATTTTATCATCATCTGAATCAATTAATTTATCTGACTCTGTTTCCATTTGCATTGATAAATATCCCTCAAATGCATCCATATCTGGATATATTATATCCATATCAGATGTATCAGTTACTATGCCAAATAGAGACCCCTCTGGTATGTCATTTAAACTATCAATATTTAACAAACTATCATCCATTAAACTATTAAATTTTTCATTTTAAAACCTCCTCAACAGTAATTAAATAACTATATTACATATTATTTATAACATATTTTCATACAAATTTACATAATTTTAGTAAAATAATATACATTTTTCTATTATTTATGTTATTATTATTTTAGTGATTAGTTGTTTATCAACTTTTACTATTAGGAGTTTCAAATAACCTGTGCTATTGCTTCAATGGGAAATTCATCCTAACTAATATGTTTTGATTTGTTATAAGAAATACCAATTTCAAAAAGAAGTTGGTATTTTTTTGTATTAAATCAAGAAAGGATGAATTTTAATGATTAATATTGTAATGAAACAACTAGAGTTTGAGGATGATTTAAAAAAGCGAATTGAGTTTATATGTGATTTTTGTAATACTACTCCAACATTTATTAATGGTAATATTAGAAATATTGATAAAACCAATTTATCTTATATTGAACCACATAGAATAATTATTAAAGGCATAACTTTTCTAGCATTTAACTATTCAAGGACTTTATTCGTTGACAATTTATCAAATAAACTTGAGCTTAAAGATTTAGAATCATTTATAAAACAATTAAATTAATATATTTTAATCCAATTTCTTTAAATACTACTATCAACACAGAAAGTATATTTGCTATTTTATTATAATACATGTTATAATACATTTAAAATAGAAGAAGTATGAATAAGGAGTTAAATGAAGTATTGTGAAAAATGTGGAAATAATATTAAATTAAATGATAATTATTGTACTAATTGTGAAAATGTAATAAATAATAAATCAAGCAAAAAAACTTGGCCACTATTAAAATTGCTATTCTTTATTTTAATCTTTTTTATTATTGTATTCTCTATAATTGCTTTTTTTAAAATTTTCTTTTCTATTAGAGAAAGAAGTATTATCAATAAATATGATGTGGTAATTGTAGGAGACAATTGTAATTGTGCTTTCCATATGGGCGATAAGTGTAAATTTACTTATGGTATTAAAGGGAATTCTTCAGAAGATATATCAATAAAAATAAAAGATGATAGTTCAAATATATATATAGAGTATCAATAACTCAAAATATAAAAACATATTTTGATAAGGAAACCTGGTACGAAATGTATAAAGAAAATGGTTATGGTTCTCCATTTAATGATCAATTAGTAAATAAATATATAATAAATTACAAATATAATAAAAAAGACAAAGAAACATTTAACAAAATTATAAATTTAATTGATGATAATGATATCAAATATATTCGCTATTTTATAGTTACAAAGAAAAATTATTATATTTTTAATAGCTTAGAAGAAATAATCTATAGATATGATAATGAAAATAATATTTTAGTCAAATTTTATGAATTAAAGAAATGTAACATAGATTATTTTTATGAAAAATAATAAAAGATAGTTTAAAAATAAAGGAGTTAAAAATGCAAAATGATACAAATAATGATTTATATTCAAATTTAGAAAGTCCTAAATATAATGAAGAAAATACAATGAGCAACTTACAAACAAATAATAATCCATTTGATGATTGGGGGGGGTCCAAGTAATCAAGATAATCAAAATCAACAAATCAATACAGAATTAAAACAAACTACAAATACATTAGCTAATAATATAGAAGGTAATAATCAATCAGCTAGAAGTAATAACATTTTGAAAAATAATGAAACAGAAGGAAATAAAGTAACAATTGAGAATAATGTTTTAAATAGTCAGATAGAACTTAACAATAATTATGAAGATAAGAAAGGTTTAGTCCCATTAATACTATCAATTATTAATATCGTTTGTGCTCCAGGTGTAGTTGGAATTTTAGGTGGGGTTCTTATGTTACTTATTATATTTGGAGGCGCAACTGGAGATTTTTCTAATGCAGATATGTACTTTTTTATTGGTGTAATTGCATTTTATATTATTTTTTCTCTAATTTTTTTGTTTATTTCATATATTAATTTTTTTAAAAGAAGTAAAACAAAAAAAAGAAAATATATATTAATTGTTGTAGGAATTATAATTTTATTTATTCTATATATTGATATTGCCCCTATCTATAGAATTATTTTAAGTAGGTTACATTAAATAATTTAATAATATTGAAAAAATTCAAATATGCTATATAATAATAAAAGAAAGAGAAATTTATAGTTCGTAACTTGTTACAAATAAGCTCCATTTAATTAATAACTAGTCGAAAGACTAGTAGTTTTTTTGTTCAAAAAAGTTGATTTGAATAATATAAATAGATATAATTAAATTATAGTAGATGAAAATTGGAAGTGAATAATATGAAGAAATATTTAACTTTATTTTTACTATTTATAATACTTATGCCTTTTATGGTAAATGCAGAAACTTGCGATATTAATAAAATAACAATTGATTCGATTACATTAGAAGAAAAGTCAGATAATGTAAAAGAGTTAGAAGAAGCTAGTGCGAATGGTAAAAATATTAATTTAAATTTTTCTGTGTCAGAAGTAGGAGATAATATTAAATATAAAATTACTGTTAAAAATGATTCTAATGAAGATTATGAACTAGATAAGAGTAGTTTTAATCTTAATTCTGATTATATAGATTATATATTAGAGTCAGAAGATGATTCAAATATAATAAAAGCCAACTCTAGTAAAATAATATATTTAAAAGCAGAATATAAAAATCAAGTACAGGAAGATAAATTTGAATCGGGAACTTTTAATGATAATAAAACTATGACAGTTAGTTTATCTACAAAAAATACGATAAATGTACCAAATACATTAAAAAATCCCAATACAGGTGACTCATTATTATTTCTATGCATATTAATATTAATAATAAGTGGAGTATCATTTGTCATATTAAAGAAAACTAAATATGTTAAGTTTATGATATTAAGCATTGGATTTGCAACTATTATTCCAATAAGTGTATATGCATTATGCAAGTGTGAGATAAAAGTTGAAAGTAAAGTTGAAATTCAAAGTCAGTATGATTATTGGTGCCATATCTATTACTATAATTCATATCAGTATAATTTATTTAAATATAAAAAAGGTATGACATGGAGAGAATATTATGAAAGCGAGGATCCTAACATAGTTAAAATATCTGATGGTTGTATAAATGGATTTTATGGTTGTGATAATTTTAATTTTATTTTTAGAAGAAAATTTGATGGTGTTGGATTTGAAGGTACTGGAATGGAAATAGGGCTTGGTCCAGACTATAAGTATTTGCTTGGAGGAAGCACCACTGATGAAGATGGAAATCCATATTATATTAATAGAAAACCTAATCCAGATTTGAAAATTGTAAGCAAGGAAGAATTCTGTTATGGATATATTCCGGATTGATAAATAGTAGAAAAAAATCAGCTGGACTTTTTGAAGGCCTGAATTAAGTATAAATTTTTACACTTTTTAATTTAGTAACTTTTAATTTGTAAAAATGTATGTTATATTTATTTAGCAATTGAGTTTATTGATTGCCTTATATAACTTGATATTTTGCGTATATATGACAAAATGTCGTTCCATTTGTAAATTAGTCGAACTTTTAAGTTCGATTTTTTCTTTATAAAATAACTATTTTTAATATTTAAAAGTCACGGCAAAAGAAAGTATTGATAATATTTTTATAACTATCAGATTCAAGCTACTAGTATACTACAAAACATACTTTTTTTAATAGTTCAGCTCTATTTGTTTACACATTTTTTTATTTATTATTCTAATAATATAGTTAAAAAGTACCATTATTATTATACAATATATTTAGTAACACGGCTATTCAACCAATTCAATATAAAATTGAATCAGGGTTTTAAATCTTCTTTTTTAACTGTCTACTAATTGACTAGTCTAATTTTATTGTAACAAAAAATGTAGACATCTGCCTTTTTGCATTGTCTACATTTATTATATCAGTCTATTTTAATCATCTTTTTTAGTAAGATTTTACTTAAAATTTTAGTTTTTTCTTTATTATTCAATGATGATAGATAGTCTTGAACTTCTTCTTCACTACTCAATCTAATGACATAGCGATTGAAAAAACTATATTCAGTATTTTCTTCTGTAACAATAAACCCTAAATTACCGGAATCTCTTTTTAAAACTAAAGTGTCTAATAGTGTTTTAAAATCTTCATCTGATAATACATCTTGTACAGCAGGTAATGTTTCTTCTAAATTAATATACTTTACTTTATCATTATTCAAGATCTCATTAATAATTGTTTTTCTCATTGAATAATCAACTTTTTGTTTATTAAATGAAGTACAAATATCATTAATAAACTCAGCAATGAAATCTTTGTAATCCCAGCCTGCATAAGTATGTCCAACTCTATTAAAATCATCATCAAATTCTTCTGTGTAATCATGCATATAATTATAAATTGTATTGAAATTAGTTAGTGCTTTCTCGTAATCACCAATTATTCCATATAATCTAAATAATTGTATACTTGTTTCACCATGCCAATAGTAATCTTGCACATTTTGTTCTTTGCTTAAAAGGTCTTTTATAATTAAAGGATTTTTACTTAATGCAATAAGTGATTTTAACTTAGTTTGTCCTATATAATCTGCATAATATTTATCATAATCAATTTGAATTTTAGAATCTGTAAGAATTTGATGAATGAAATTACAATCCTCATCTTCATCATAAGAGTGTAATAATTCAATTATTAAACTTTCACAAAAATTATCTTTACTTCTATTTTTTGCAAAACTTAATCTATCAAAATTTTTATCAAAATTACATCTTATTATATTAGTTATTTCAACAAATGCTTTTGCATTAATACGACTTAACATTTCATCTATTTTTTGATGACTTTGACTAAATTGTTCGGGGCTTACTAATCCACAAAAAACATCTTGATTATTTAGTTGACAAGTATCAAATAATATTTGATAAATGTCATCTACATTAATATTTGATTTTTCTAATGTTCCATTTTCATTCATAATTTTAACTAATTTTTTATAATTAAAATCTCTATATAAATAAGTTTTTTCTATAAATAAAGAAAATAATTTTGGATTACGATTTAATAGTCTCTTTAATGTTTTAATATCTACCTTAATATCTTTATTTGCTTCTAAAATACTGCATACATATTCAAATAGGTTTTTTGATAGTTTCTCATTTGCTTTTTTTAGATTAAACATATCATTTAAGTTAAGTTTATCATATTTTGTTCAACTTTTTTAAAATTTCCATCATAAACAATACTAGGAAAATCTTCAACTTTCTTATCATATAATTGATTTATGTAATAACTAATTAACTTTATTAATTTAGTGTAAAATTTATCATCTTTATTATCAGCTTGATTAATGATTTGTTTAATTAGACCAAGTCTATTATCAATCACTTTTTTATTTGTTGATTGTGACATATCTTCAATTATCAATCCTGCATCACTATCTAATATTCTTTTGATAGTTTCTAAACTATTCATATCCAAGTCCCTCCTAAAAACTAATTGATTATTATTTTATCATAAAGAGTATAAAAACAAAACTAATATTTATTATTTTTTAAATTGACCTAATATTAAAAGTAGTAATATAGTTGATACTTTAATTCCTATACCAAAAATTTAACTAATAAATGTTTATAATTAAAAAAAAATGATAAATTACGGAAATAGAATATTCAAGACAGAGAGATTATTTAATACCATATTTATATTCAGAAAAGGAGGAAGACTATGACAGAATTGGCAAATGTGGAATCTAAGATTATACTTTATTGTTCAAAATAAACAAGCAATTTATAAAACACTTTTCATGACAGATAAACTAGCTCATCATTTTTTTTATTTAATATTTTACTTTCAATATCCAAAACAATAGATTTGGCTCTGTTTATATTATTAATATGGCTATGAATAAAATCAACATTATTGTTTTGAACTTCTGATGAATATTTTTCATTACCATTATAAACATCATCTAATAAATAGCATAAGTCTTCATAATTACAGATATCAGTATTGCTTACAATAAAATCTTTAATTATACTTATTTCACCATCAAATTGGTGCTGATTTACTAAATTAATAAATATTTCATTTACTAATAATGGATATAGAAGTCTCACTTCATAATTATATCCAATCGCTCTATATCTTCCATCTGGTTGACTGGTTTTTATAGAATTCAAATATGTTCTTAAATTATTATTTTCAATTTTATATTTTTTTAAAGACATTATTCTATTAACTAATAATTCAGTAATATATGTGTTTGTAATTTCATCTAGGGTTGTACCAATTTTTTTAGTAGTAAATTGTTCTTTTGAATTATCATTTCTATAATAATATGTTTCTTGTAATCCACTTCTTTTTTTTATTCTAATTGACATCATTACATATACAATATATAATAATTGGCCATAGGAGATGTTTTGAATGCAAGAAGAAAAAAAAACTGTTACAGTAAAAGAAACATTAGCTAGAATAGCTACAATATTAAATTCTATATCTAAAAAACAATATATTGTTAATTGTTTTGATTACTATAACGTATATGAATATATTGGAACCCACCACGATTATCCAATTAGTGGAGAACGAAGAAAAGAAAAATTTATTGCCATAACAACTATTGGTTATGATGTAGAAAATATGTTTTGTGGATTCTTAAACTATCCATATGAATATAGTGATTTTTATGATACAGGAGATTTTATTCTATTCTATAGACATATTGAAGATTTTAACGAAGTTTTAGAGTCTACTATAGATATAGATAATTTGGCAGATTTTTGTGATGAAGTATATGGTTTGCCACCAGAAATAAAAGAAGAAGTTCTAAAATATTATAAAGGTACAAAGAGTTTAAGAAAAAGATAAAAAATTGTCATAATAATAACTAGTAGTATAAATTTGAACTGATAAACTAAATGTAGACACAAAAAAAGTGTTTACATTTTTATTTTGATATAATTTATATAAGGAGATGATTATCTACTTTTTTAATGATGTTTTTTTAACTAATGAAGGCCCTTTTTCTATAGGGGCTTCTTCTAATTGAATATCTATTGGTAAACTATTTTCTATACCATTAGATTTTGATAATTCTGTTTCTACTTCATTATTAAATGAGTCTAATAATAATTTTTCTTCTTCTAATTTGATTCTTAGTCGGCTTACTTCTGTTATTGTTTTGTATATTGTTTTATTAATACTTTCTCCATTATCATATTTTTTTTCTATATCATTAGATAAATCCATTTCTTCTAGTTCATTTTTTAAGTTTTCAAATGCTTTCACTTTGTTATCTGTTCTTTTTTTCATATAAGTAGAGGTTACTGCTGCACCTATGATAAAGGGAATAAAATATATAAAATTACTAGATACATGTGGAGAATTCAAAAAAAACTTTTCAAATGAAATCATTGGAATAAAACACGTTAAATATAAAAATGATCCTCCAAAAAAGCCATATAATATGTTTTCTAGATTTGACTTTTTATTATCTAATTTTTCATAAATAACTTTATATGAATTTAAATAATCTAACTCATTGTACTTTTCTTCTATGATATTATTAAGATTATCTATGTTATTTTCTGTATCTTTCTTAGTTTGATTTAATTCTTTCCTTCTTACATAATACTTTTCAGATAAAGAATTAATCATATTTTGTTTGTCAATCATAGAATCTATTATTTTTTGAACTATTAACTTTTTATTTTTATTTTTTTCTTCTTCTATAGTATACTCTATTTTTTCTTGTAATAATTCAGATTGGTTTTTTGCTTTTGAAAAATCTTTTATTCTTTCTTTTATTCTTCTTTTTGATTCTAATTTTTTTTGAAGTAATGATCCAACTATGAAAGATGTTCCAGAAGTAATTAAAGAAATTGCTTCTAAAGGTATCACTATTGGTAGAATTGGTAATATGCCTATTCCATTTAATAATAATAATCCCAACAATATAATTAACATTGAAACAAATGAAAATGTCATTATTTCTATTATTTTCTCATCTAATTGACCATTCTCCAGTAAAGTTTTTTTTCTATTATTTATTATTATTTCTTTATTATATTTAGATTTTTCTTGTTCTAATTCATTTATTATTTCTTCTAATTTTTCTTGTTCCATAATTATCTCCTTTTAATTGATATAATATCATAAAACTATATTTATTATCAATTTTTATAAATAAAATGATATAATTAAATAAAAGTTGGTGATTAAATGGAAAAGCGTAATACAATGATAATACTTATTAATTCTTTTTTTAATAGTTTTTTATTATATCGTTCTTGTGATGTTTTATATTATTTATCTAAAGGAATATCGAATAGTCAATATATTAATTATTTATCAATTGGTAGTCTAATTACTATTATTTTTTTAGTACCTTTTGGAATTATAAAAGATAAATATAATCGAAAGATAATTTTAATTATAAGTAATTTCTTTTTACTAATCTCTGTTTTGTTTTATATTTATTCTAATAATTCTTTATTTATGGGAATTGGTATTATTATGACTTCTGTTTCTAATTTGTTATCTCAAGGAATAGTTATTTCCATTTTACATTCATTTATTAGTGATAAAAATGAATACTCTAAAATGTACTATAAGTGGTCTATTTATTATTATTCAGGATATTTAATATCTATGGTACTTGGTGGTATTGTTGCGAAATATAGTCTTATTTCTATGTATTATATAAGTCTTATTCCTATTCTTATTAATTTTATTGTATTATCTTTTTTTAATGATAGATTTGAAAAGTCTAAGGAAAAGAATAGTTCTAAAATATTACTTAAAGATTCTTATAAAATTATAAAGAATAGTAAATTACTAAAAACAATACTACTTTCAGAAATAGTTATTGTTCCTCTTGGTGAAATTCTTGCTGAAACTCATCCAGAATATTTATCTAATATGGGAGCTTCTACTATACTAATTGGTATATATACAGCTATTATGTGTTTATTTGCTATTGTAGGTAATAAAATTGCTAGTATACAAAAAAATCAAATGAAAAGTTTCTTTATTTTTTCTTTTTTGTATTTTATTATTCTAATTATTATTGGATTTATTAATAACTATTTTTCAATATTATTTATAATAATATTTCAATGTTTCTTTTCTTTAACTTATAATATATACAATACAATCGTTCAAAATGAATGTGTAGATTATTGTAGACAAACTGTTTTAGCAATCTTTACTTTTATTATTTCTATATTTCAAATGATTATTTGTACAATTACATCTTTTCTATTTAAAAAATTTGAAATGGGAACGACTTATATGATACTTGGAGTAGTTTCTATTCCGATTATGTTAATAATTTTATTTATATATTGTATAAAAACAAAAAAACTTCATTTAAAAAGTTGAACCATTTTGGTTCAACTTTTATAATCATTTGGAGGGGCCTACCGGATTTGAACCGGTGATCAGGGTGTTGCAGACCCACGCCTTACCACTTGGCTAAAGCCCCATCGCATGTATGTATTATATCAAATAAATAATATCATTTCAATATTATTCTTTTATTTTTTTTTACATAAATAAAGTATGGAATTTAATTACTCCATACTTTATATATATTTTTATAATTATAATTTAATTCATTATATTCAATTATCTTATTTAAGCCATTTTTTTCATTATAAGAATAGATAGTATCATTACTTAAAATATAAATATTATTACCTTCTATACTCCATTCTTTTATATTGTCTAATTCGAATAATAATTCTGTTTTTTTATTATATATTTTTATTACTTTATTAGTATCTTTTTCAATAGTTATATTTCTTATTTTATTATTTATAAAGAACTGTTTATTTAGAAAGAAATCACTTTTTGATACTTCTTTTTTCTTTTCATTATTATAAAAAACATAACTTGTTGTACCCGTATTTAATGTTTGGACTTTTTTATTTTTTATATTAATTATAAATTGTTTCTTATTAGTATTATCTGTAATATATATATTACTTCCAATTACTCCATTTATATAGGAATCTTTAGATATATATTTTTTAATTTTTAATGTCTTAAGTTTATTATTTTTTAGATTATAATAATAGACTGTTTTTATTCCTTCATGTGAAGTATTATCAAATAGAACAAAATAATTATCTACAATACAACTCATTATATTATCATAGATATCTTTTTTTACTATTTTTTGATATTTAGTGTCATTATTAGTAAATATATATATTCCTTTATAATCCCATATAATATATTTTTCATTAGATTGAATATTTTTATTATACACTTTAATATTATTTTTCTCTTTATATATAGTAGATGATGATGGGTATTTTATATTATATATTTTTACTTTTTTTTGTATAGTTTTAAATTCATTATTATTTTTTTTTAATAAATAATCTATAGATATTTGATTATTATCTAAATTACAATATAAGTAGTTATCTATTTTTTTATTATAGATTGGTAATATACATACTAAGTTATTATTTTTATATGTTTTAATTTCTTTTATTATTTTTTTTGATTTATGTAAATTTTTGTTTATTGTAAAAATATAATTATTTTTTTTATTATTAATTGTTATATCGTAATAATGATTTTTATTTGTTAATGTATATTCTTCTATGATGTTATAATTATTTATTTTATATTCTAGTATATATTTTTTTAATCTTATTTTTTTTATAATACAAATTAATAATATTATTATAATTACTCCTATAAAAAATCTTATTATTTTTTTGTTCATTTTGTTTTACTCCAAATTAATAAGAAAAAGAAGAAAATTACTCTTCTGTTTTTCTTTCTTTATATAGTTTTTTTGCTTCCATCATAAATGCTGATATTTCTGTCTCTATTTCTGTTAATGCTCTTTTATCAATATTAGATAACGTAACTAATTCTTTTATTGTATCAATATGAACTTTTCCCCATATTAAGCCTGCCGAAATATCTAAATCATTAAACATATCAGGAGTAATTGATGTTAAAAAATAACCATATAATAATCTTTTTCTTCCTATTAAAATTCTATGATCTGTTAAAGCAATAACTGCTGTTTCAATAATGTTAAATGGATTATCATTTTTTTGAGCAATAAATGCATATATTATATTTTCTCCAGGATTTAAATGTCTTTGTACAACACTGCAATGTTGCCTCATTCTCCATTCAACTGTATTAGGATATTTTTTTTGAAACTTAAGTACTCTCTTGTATACTGATTCCATTCACTATCACTCCCTTATTTGAATAGTATTCTATCTTTATTTTACTCAAACTATTCATAAAATGCAAGATTTTTCAAAAAATGAAAAAAAGAGTAATTAATTTGAAGTTGTCAACAAAAAGTAGACACTAAAAAAGTATTATTGAAACCCTAGTTGAATTCTATACTCGACTGGGGTTTTATATTGTAATGCAAAACTTGGACGATAATTGTTATTATCATAAACA
>Ga0247611_10008712_pt1 | contig 12425 bp, 22 predicted proteins | sample 177DNAGHGhighgp2_FD_192422 | JGI IMG/M metagenome (GOLD analysis project Ga0247611, IMG submission 192422) | Sheep rumen microbial communities from Palmerston North, Manawatu-Wanganui, New Zealand - 1770 DNA GHGhigh gp2 | ecosystem: Host-associated > Mammals > Digestive system > Stomach > Rumen... | reverse complement strand
CCCTTTTCCACATGCTCTATAGCAATAACTTCCGCCTTATTACACCTACATTTTCTACCACCCGCCGCAGATCTTTTTGCATCACTAGGTATACGGAGAGTCACTAATACATAATATGTTTCTGGTTGGCTCCGCTTTCCATTTTCCCAAACAGCTATTTTATATCCTATAAATTCTCCTTCATCCGGACAAGCCATGGGCATGTATGGAACATTGATACAATCTTCCATACAATTCGGACGAAAATAATTCGGCATATCAGCCATGGTAAAATCACATTTTCTAAAACCACAGTCAACAAAAGGAACATAATCGAGAAAAGTATTTGCAAACTTACAATTGACAAACTTACATTCTACAAATGACTGCATACGGAATGATGCGCCTGTAAAATCACAGTCCATAAATGTAGTGTGTTCAAAAAGATTTTCTTTAAAAAGGCTTCGCTTAAAGGAAATATGAACAAAACATGTTCCCTCAAATTTGTTTTTTGTAAAGATCGCTTTATCAAAAATAGAATTTCTTATTTCTGAAAATCTAAAATTACTTTCTGAAATCATTAAATCGTCGTAATCTGATAAATTAAGGTTAGATAGCTGCGTGCAGTCAGCATAAAAAATGACTGTACTCTCTTTAAATCTACTTATTTTACTCATTTTTTACCTTTCTTCACTCATCACAACAAAAAGAAACTCCAAAAGCAATAAGTGTAACCCCCAATAATAAACTGCCAAAAGAACCATTTTGGGTATATGTATATAAATTTATAGCACCTAATATAAAATCACAAATTGCAACAATATAATTCATGCGGCCGGCGGTTGTACGACGATTTATCTAGTTTAATCTAGATTTAATCGGACTCCCGCGCCTCCTTTCTATCTTATTCTTCTTTTGTTAATCTTCGAAAGTTTTACAGGAACTCTTGATATATTTTTAATACTATTCTACTATATTTGTTTTTTTACTGATAAAGTAGGAGAAGAAACCTATTTTGCGGGATTTTCTTTTTCCTCTTGATACTCTTCACAAATTTTTATATCTTTTTTAACAAAAAGGCTTTTCTTTTTCTTACAATAAAAAAGAGATGAAATGCAGTTTTCTTCTGTATAATATTTACAAGATTCACAGGTTTTCTCTTGTTCTTTAGGTGCTTTTAATCCAACTATGTTATCGGCAATAACAGGACCTGTGGAATTTCCGTTAATAATAACTACTTCACTAGCTTTAATAGGACCATTTACATTACCATAAACGATTACAGTTTGAGCATTGATATTTCCGTTAATATCACCTTGACTCTTTAAAATCCATTTTCCATCTTTAATATCTTTATCAATCCCAGTAATTTTTGTAACATAATTATTTATCATTATTTTTATTCCTTCTCTATTATTTATAAAAAAATTATAACATTTATTTTTTAAAAAATCAAATCATTGCTCATTTGGACAAGACTTGACAATCAAAAATTTTTTTGTTATAATAGAATATAAGGATGAGAGAAAGGAGTTCCTATAATGCAAGAAAAAAATGATAACGCTATCCTTCCTGAAGATGACGCTGTAGATACGCAAGAGTTAAAACTTGATTATACGATCTAGTCACCAGAGGAGCGAAATGAATTAGTAAAAAAGATTGTAGAATCCTTACCTCCCTAGAAGTTAACGAATAGATACTTAGAAATATTAGCAGATTATATTATATTTGCAAAAACGAAAGAGTAGAGAAAAAAACAAGAGTCTATTAATACTGAAAATAGAATGATAACAATAAATAAACGATAGACTTCATTTTAGGGACTAGTAGGAAAATTTGAAAATGGAGAAGATGGAGTATATAACTTATTTACAGAAGATAAGAATATCATCTTTACTCCAAAGATTTCAATTACAGAAGAAGATTTAGCGGAGATTCCTGCTTTACGAGAATTACGTGCGGCTATTGAAGAGGTTTAGAAACTTTAGAAAACAGCTCGTGGTAAACGTAAATATCTTCTTAAAAAACAAATCATTTAGATGCGGCAAGACCAATATGTTATAAAAACATCTTTTAAACAGCCTATTTTTTGTCTTAATGCCGTTAAAAACTTTAGCTCGATGAGTTTCGATGATAATATTTCCATATCTTCAGATGGAAAAATAAAAGATAAGAGTTTAATATCTTTTATGAATCCAAAACACATTTCTGCTCTCTTAAGAAATTACTCCCGATTAAAAGAAGATTGTTACGGAAAATTTTATACCGATGGATATTATATGATGGAAGTTTTGGATGAGCTAGTGGACAAAACTTTAAAAGAAAAATATCCACTTTATTATAGTTTATTGATATATAAAATAGATGGAAAATCTAATTTAGAAATTCAAGATTTGTTAAAAAAAGAACATGGAATAAAACATTCAGTTGAATATATTTCTTCTCTTTGGCGAAATAAAATTCCAAAACTAATTGCAGAACAGGCCGAAATTGATTTTTTACATTGGTATTATTTAGAAAAAGAAAAAGGGAAATGGAAAAAATGTTCCCGATGTGGAGAAGTGAAATTAGCACATAATAAATTCTTTTCTAAAAATAATTCTAGTAAAGACGGATTTTATTCAATCTGTAAATAGTGCAGAAATAAAAAGAAGAGGATAGTTCCGAAACCACAAGTTATAAAATATATAAAAATTGAAAACGGAACTATAATGAAGGAGGAAATATGGCGAAAAAGAAATGTAGTAAATGCTAGCGAGTAATGGAAGATTTAAAATTCTATTCTAAAAAGAATGGAGACAAATTTGATATGTGTAAATAGTGTTTAACTATGCACGTTGATAATTATAATGAAGATACTTTTTTATGGATAATAGAATAGGCGGACCTTCCTTGGGTACCTAGTGAATGGAACGCTATTAGATAGAAATAGTATGCCAAAAAAGGTAGAAAAATGAATGGAATGAGCGTTGTCGGAAAATATTTTTCTAAAATGAGATTAAATCAATGGAAAAAATATAATTGGGCAACAAGCGCAGAAGCACAAGAAGAAGCTAATCTTAATAAAGAGTTTAAAGAAGAGCAACAAAAGCAAATGGAAGAAAAATTAAAAGAAGATTTTGAGAAAGGTGAAATTACTTAGTCTCAGTATCGGACTTTAGTTTCTTCTAGTTTTCAAAAGTAGCATTAGTATATGATGCGGCCGGCAGGTTAGGAAGAGGATCCGGTTGGTAAAGATAATGCCTTTAGATAGGAGTATTTTTTATCGGAAGAAGATTTACCCGATCCCGCGGCTGAATTAACAAAAGAAGATAAACAATATTTAGCAATGAAATGGGGAAGAAATTATAAACCTAGTCAATGGTTATTGCTTGAAACTAAATATACTTAGATGATGAATTCGTTTGATATTCAAGATGCAGATAGTAAAAATACATTAATGTTTATCTGTAAAACGTATTTAAAAATGGATGAAGCAATTGATATAGGTGACGTTGAAAGTTATCAAAAACTATCCCGTGTTTATGATCAATTACGTAAGTCTATGAAAGTAACGGCCGCACAAAAGAAAGAAGAGAATAATCAGTTTATAGACTCAGTTGGCTAGTTAGTTGCCTTTTGTTAGAAATAGGGACATCAAATTCCAGAATTTTAGATAAAAGCTCCTCTTGATATAGTTGATAAAGTTATAAACGATATGAAAAGTTATAACAGGACATTAATTTATGAAGATAAGGCTCTTGCTAGACAGATTGAAGATTATATTAAAGAGGCGCGGGCTGCGGCTGAAAAGAAGAAAGATCGAGATACTGCCAAGGAAAGAGGTTAGGATTATTATACGATAACAGATCAAGATATTTTAGATTACAAAGACTTCCTTTATTCTGAAAAACTATAGACAGAAAAAGAAATAAATGGGGAGAAAGATAATAAAAGACGTACATGCGGATTAGAAGAAGTGAATGTCTTAAACAATCCAACGTTTTTAAAAGAAATTATCATTCCTACTATGAAAAAGGAGGGTAAATAATGAGTCTTATTGATATTTTAGATCAATATATTTAGCATGATACTAAAAAACAAGGTTTATCTGAAGAAAGACTCCTTGACCAATTAGATAATTTAAGATATTTAATTAGTTTTTTTAGAAAATATCCTGATCTTTTAGTAGATTATATGAAAGGACCAGATAGCACTTTTAATTTTTATTTTTATCAAAGAGTTTTCCTTAGGATAGTTATGCGGCACCGATACGTTTATGCAACGTTTCCGCGTGCGTATTCCAAATCTTTTTTATCTATGATGGCATTAATGTTAAGATGTATGTTATATCCTGGAGCACAATTGTTTGTTACTACAGGCGGAAAATAGCAGGCGGCATCCATCACGGTAGCGAAAATAGAAGAAATATGTAAATTAATTCCAGCTCTAAGCAATTAGATTAACTGGAATCGTGGTGTTTCTAAAAAATCTAAAGATGATGTTAATTATGTATTTAAAAATGGCTCTGTCATAAATATCTTAGCAGCAAAAGAAAGTAGTAGAGGACAAAGACGTACAGGCGGATTAATGGAAGAATGTGTATTAATTGATCAGACTGCATTAAACGAAATCATTATCCCTACTACAAACGTTAATAGATTACTTCCTGATGGAACCCGACATAGCGAATAGATAATTAATAAATCACAAATTTATATAACGACCGCAGGTTGGAAGAATTCATTTGCGTATGATAAATTAATAGAACTTTTAATTCGTAGTTTAATATAGCCAGATGAAGTTATGATTATGGGAGGAACTTATGAGACTCCTATTACAGAAGGGCTGCTTGATGAAGATTTTGTATAGCAGTTAAAATTGGCAGGAACTTTTAATGAAGATTCGTTTGATAGGTAGTATAGAAGTGTATGGTCAGGAGATGCAGAAAATGCGTTCTTCTCTGCTTAGAAATTCGATAAGTATCGAACACTTAGACAACCGTAGTACGAATATAGCGGCCGCACCAGTAAAAATGCTTACTATGTCATTGGAGTCGACGTAGGTCGTATTGGATGTACAACCTAGGCTACTATTTTTAAGGTGACGCCGCAACCTCAAGGAGTTGCTTTGAAGTCTCTTGTTAATATTTATACTTATGAAGCAGAGCATTTTGAATAGCAAGCTATTAATATAAAACAATTATATTATAAGTATAAAGCTAGATCAATTGCATTAGATACTAATGGACTTGGTATTGGTCTTTTAGACTTTATGGTAAAAGCTCAAGAGACACCAGACGGTTAGTATCTTCCACCTTTTGGTATTTAGAATGATGATTAGGGTGTTTATAAAAAATATTTTAAAGGTGTAAATGATGTTTAGAAAGATGCTATTTTCCAAATTAAGGCTAATGCCCCTATTAATACATAGGCATATTCATTTGCTCAAACTCAAATGTCAAGTGGTAAGATAAAATTTTTAATAGATGAGGCTGAAGCAAAGGCTAAGTTAATGGAAACAAAACAAGGTCAAAATATGACGCCTGATAAAAGAAATGAATATTTAAAACCTTTTGTTCTCACTACCATTTTAAGATAGCAAATGTTGAATCTTGTTGAAGATAATGAAGGTGTTAATATCATTTTAAAACAAGAAAATAGAGGTATTAAAAAGGATAAATTTTCTGCTTTTGTTTATGGGTTATATTATATTAAACAAGAGGAAGATAGAAGAAAAAAGAGAAAAGGAAGAGATATTAGTAAACTTCTTTTATTTTCTTGAGGACATTTTTTGAAAAGAAAAAATATTATTTTTTTAAATATAAATGTAAAAACAGAAAGGAGAAATATATTTTTATGAGAAGTTCACGAGCAGAAATAAAGATAGAAGAAATTTTGTCAAATGCAGGCCTTAACTTTAAAGAAGAGTATAGTTTTCCTGATCTAATAGGGCAGGGAGGTCATGCCTTAAGGTTTGACTTTGCTGTTTTTGATGACGATGATGAATTGGAATTTTTGATTTAGTATCAAGGAATCCAACATTATAAAGCAAAAAGTATCTTTGGCGGTGTTTCTGGGTTAAATAAGCAACAATATTATGATATGCAGAAACGTTAGTATTGTAAGAAGCATGGAATTAAATTAATTTTAATTCCGTATTGGGATGAGAATTTAATTACATACGATTACATTATGGAAAAAGCAGATATTTTTTAATGAAAGGAAAAGGTGACTTCTTTGATTAATAGAGCAGCAGAAATAAGAAAACAAAATTTAATGCTAGAAGGCACCGGCAATGGGAGATTAGATTATTCAAAAATAAGAGTGGGGACTAAAACACTTGAAGATGCAATTTTAAATATTGGAGAATATAAAAGAATCAATCCTATTCTTGGTGATAAGAAAGAAGTATTAATGGCGATTAATACTGGTAACATAGAAAGAATGAGGTAGATTTCTAATTTCTTTTATAAGACTAGTGGAATATATGCTAGATTATGTAAATATATGGCATATTTATATAAATATGATTGGTTTATCACTCCATATATTGAAAATTGTGAAGGTCTACTTGATCAGGATAGCGGTCTGGGTGACGTCGGAACGGGCTAGACTTAGGTAGATAATAAAGCCCGCAAGAAACAATTTGCTAATTTCTTTAAAGTATTAAAATATTTTGAAGCATTTGAAGTAAAAAGATTTTGTGGAGAAGTTGCTTTAAAAGTTATTAGAAATGGTTGTTATTATGGATATTTAATTCCTAGACCAAATCGAATGACTGTTCAAGAATTACCTATTAAATACTGTCGTACTTGTTATAAGGTTGACAATAGACAAGTTGTTTAGTTTAACATGCACTATTTTGATGATTATTTCCATGATGAAAGACAGCGGCAAGCAATTTTAAAATTGTTCCCACCAGAGTTTAAAAAGGGATATAATTTATATCGTAAAGGTAAATTAATACCAACTTTTCCTGGTGATACTCCAGGATGGTATTTATTAGACCCTAAAAGTACAATTAAATTTAATCTTAATGATTAGGATTATCCAGCTTTTATTTCTGTTATTCCTGCTATTATCGACTTAGATAATGCTAAAGATTTAGATAGAAAGAAAATGGCTCAAAAATTAATGAAGATTATTATTCAAAAAATGCCATTAGATAAAAATGGTGATTTAGTATTTGACATTGATGAAGTTGGAGAATTTCATAATAATGCAGTTAAGATGCTTACAAGAGCAATAGGAGTAGACGTTTTAACTACTTTTGCGGACGTTGATGTTGCTGATATGTCAGATCGAGGTACAACAACAACAGTAGACGAACTGATGAAAGTTGAAAGAGCTGTCTTTAATGAAATGGGTACTTCTCAATAGCAATTCAATAGTACTAGTAATACGGCTTTAAATAACTCTATTCTTAATGATGAAGCATCTATGTATAATCTTTTAGTACAGTTTGAGTCGTTTTTAAATTTGATGCTTGAACAATTTAACAAGTCTCCAAAGAAATGTTATTATCAAGCACAGTTTTTAACAACTACTATCTATAATTATAAAGATTTAGCAAAATTGTATAAAGAACAGGCACAAATGGGATACAATAAAATGCTACCTCAAGTAGCACTGGGACAAACTCAAAGTTCAGTATTAGCTAATGCGTACTTTGAAAATGATATATTAGATCTCGTCCGTGTATTTGTTCCTCCGCTTACTTCTAATACAATGAACGCTGAAGCTTTGCAGGCGCGGTCTGCGGCTTCACGCGGAGGTTCGGGTCAAACAGGAAAAACTCCAGGTCAATCTGGAGAAGGGGCCGGCCGCCCTTAGAAATAGGATAATCAAAAAAGTGAAAAAACATTACAGAATAGAGAAAGTATGTAAGGGGGTAAAATATGAGTTTAGCGCATAAAAGTGTAGCGACGATAAAAAATCCAGAGTTCATTAATCTTACTCCTCTTGATATTAATCCCTTAATGTCCGCATGTGAAATTAAAGTTTTTTATATTGGACAAAACCGTAATAAGAGTTTTATTTCTAAATAGGTTGCTACTTAGATGGCAAAAACTCTTAGAGGCGCTCCTATTGTTGGGTATTATAAACCAGATAAAGAGGATTTTACAGATCATGGTGAAGAAATAACAATTGATGGGGATGGTGTTCATTTTAAAAATAACACTAAGCCATATGGATTTGTAGCTCCAGATGCAAAAGTCTGGTTTAAAGATTTTGAAGAGGAAGATGATTTTGGAAATCCCATAATTAGAACTTATCTAATGACCACTGGATATTTGTGGGAAGGTCAATTTGAAGAAGCCAAAAAAGTTTTTGAAGATGATGGAAAACCTCATTCAATGGAATTAGATGAAAAAAGTTTAAAAGGACATTGGGCAACAAACCCAAAAAATAATATGGAATTTTTTATTATTAATGACGCAATATTTGAGAAACTCTGTATTTTAGGAGATGAAGTTGAACCTTGTTTCTAGGGTAGTGGTGTAACTGCTCCAGAGGTTAGTGCAACTTTTTCTCTTGATGATAATTTTAAGCATACTCTGTTCACTATGATGGAAGAATTAAAGTATGCTTTAGAAGGAGGCAATACTATGGCAAAAGTAGCTGAAGCTTCAGTAAATGAGACTGTTACTACTGTAGAACCTGAAGTAACAACAGAATTTACTGAGAATCAAGTTAATGAGAATGAGTCTTCATCTAGTGAGCAAGCGCCTACTTCAGAATTTAAAAAGGATGATGAAGAGGACAAAAAAGAAAAAGAAAATCCTTCTGAAAATGAGGATGATAAGAAGGATGAAGACAATGGCGGAGGTACTTCTGGTTCAGATGATGACTCTGCTGATGACAAAGAAAAGAAAGATGATGAAGAAGATAAGAAGAAGAAATTCACTGTCCTTGAACAGGAATATAATGAGTTGCAATCTAGTTATGCTTCTTTGAAGGAAGAAGTTGAAGAACTAAGAACTTTCAAGAAAAAAATAGAGGACAAAGAGAAGGACGACCTTATTAAAGATTTCTATATGCTTTCTGATGAAGATAAGAAAGATGTTATTGAACATAAGAGTGAATATTCATTAGAAGATATTAAATCTAAATTGGCAGTAATTTGCTTTGAAAAGAAGGTCAATTTTAATTTAGATACTTCTTCTGAAAATGAAGAATCAACAGTAGAAGAGGATGAAAATCCTGTTACTACTTTTGATATTAAGGTAACTGAAGATTCAACAGTTCCTGAATGGGTTAAGGCGGTTGAATCTGCAATGAATAGATATTAATTAGGAGGATACTTAATATGGCTGTAGAATTACAAAGAATAGGCTATGGACAAGTAGAACGTCAGCACATGGCTGCTCCCCATAATGGTCAAATCTATGCTCAACTTCCTGCTCTTGATGCTGAAGGTAAGCCAATTACACAGCTTGAGAATGGACAGTTTTTAAAATATGATTACGCAAATGGTAAAGCATGGGTTGGTACAGCAAGTGATGGCAAAGAGTGGTTTATGGTATATAATGAAGAAAAATTATATGATGAAAGACGCCAAAATCATAAAGATTTTGCTATGTTAGCAAAAGATATGTCTGACGGAAAAATTTATCCTAGACTTTTAAGAACCTTTGTTGGTGATGTTTTTACAACAAATACTTTTAAAGGCACAAAAGAAGGTTCTGAAAACCTCGTAACAGTAAATGGAGATAATGATAAAATTACCATTTCTGCACTTGCTATTGGTGATTATGTAACAATTGGATCTGATGGTTGGTTAACTGGCGCTGGCAAGACAATGCCTACAGGAACTGGAATTGTTTTCCAAGTTGTCCCTCATTTTACACAAATGAATTTACCTACAGGAACAACAGCACCAGATTACACATTACCTGATAAACAATGGGCTGTAAAGCTTCAGAGAGTACGTTGATAAGGAGGAAATGACGATGGCTTTAGATAAAAATCAACTTTTAGCATTAGCTAAGGCTACTGCTCGTGCTTCATTAAATCCTTCAGTTGCGTTCGCTTGGGGCGATAAGAAATTAACGTTTGAAGCTCTTAATGAAGTTTTTCAAAAAGAAATGAATGAACTTGCTGGTACATATGCTTTGTACCGTGAGAATAAGAATACAATTTTCAGACTGATTGAAGAAGGTCTTGATGAAATTCTTCCTGCAAAAGTTATGCAGAATTATGGTCAGTTTGCTGATACTAAGACTTATGCACAAGGTGACAAGCCTGTGTTCCGTGTAAGAGTTAGTGAATACTCTAAGAAGAGAGCAAAGAGTTTCGTAACAAGAGTTGGTCTTGCTGGTAGATACGAAACATTCAAGCTTGATGGATACACAATGGAAGTCAACATGGCTGCATATGGCGGAGCTGCTGAAATCGGTTTCGAGGAATTCCTTGATGGTCGTATTACAATGGCTGATGTTTATAACTTAGTTCTTGAAGGCCTTGACGAAGTTGTTTATAAAGAAATTGCTAAGGCTATGGAACAATTAGCAGATAGCACAAATATTCCTAGAGCTAATAAAGTTAGAGGCAATAGATGGAATGAAACTGAGTTTGATCGTTTAATTGCTACTGCTGATGTATATGGAAAGAGTACTGTTTATTGTACTTATGAATTTGCAGCAACTATGCGTCCAGCTGATCCAAATGCTCTTTCTGATAGAATGAAGGAAGACCTTTGGAACAATGGTACATTTGCTAATTATAAGGGTCATACAGTAATTATCCTTCCTCAGAGTTTTGAGGATGCAGATAATGAAGTTAAGGTAATGGATCCTTCAATTGCTTGGATTATTCCTACTGGTGCAGAGAAGCCTGTAAAGGTTGCTTTTGAAGGAAGTTCAGCAGTTAGAGAAGTAGAAAATGATGACTGGTCAAGAGAGATTCAGACATACAAGAAGATGGGTGTCGCTGTTTATCATGTAAATCCTGGTATTTGCGTATATAGAAATACTTCTTTAAAGAAGACTAATTTACCTAGCGAAACAAGTTCAGATTATACAGACAATTGGTATGATTTAAAAAACTAATTGACGGTGCCGAAAGTAATGTCGTCGGCACCGGGCAAGCTGATCATATGACATTAAAAGATTAACAAAAAGGCTTAAATATTTGAAATATAATATTTAAGCCTTTTTTTACTAGAGAGATAAAAGGAGTTTTTAAGATGGAAAAAGAAAAAATGATTGGTGTTCATAATAGAGATAATGCAACTGTTTTTTATGATATTCCAGAAATGAATGGATTACATAGAGTTTTTCAACCGAATGAGAGAAAAGAAATTTCATTAGAAGAATTAATTAAATTATCTTATGAACCTGGCGGAATGGCTCTTCTGCGGGATAGCTTAGTTATAGAAGATAAAGGTGTGGTTGCTCGAATTTTAGGACATGTAGAGCAAGAGTATGATTATACTCCTGCTGATGTAAAAAAACTATTAGTTGAAGGTTCTTTAGATGAACTTTTAGATTGTTTAGATTTTGCTCCAGAAGGAGTGATTGAAATTGTGAAATCTATGGCAGTCGAATTACCTTTAAATGATATTGCTAAAAGAGAAGCAATATTAGAAAAAACTAATTTTAATGTAACTAATGCGATTCAAATTAAAAAGGATACTGAAGCTGATATACCTCAGCCTGCGGCCGTCCCTACAAAGAGACGAGTTGTTAAGAAAGCTGAATCTAGTCCAGCCGAAGAAACCAAGACCCGCCGCGTAATTAAATAATAAATTAGGAGGTGTATGATGGATGAGATGAATTATACACCTTTCTCTGTTGTTTATGACAGTTTTCTTTCAAAAATTACAGATGATATGTATATGGAATTAACTCCTTAGGATACTGATAAGATTTTATAGGAACTTTTAATTTCTGCTTTACCTAAATTTGAATTCCCAAGACAGAATCTTTAGTATGAAGAAATGCCAATAGAAGGGGAATTTGATGAAATAGGAGAACCATTTACAACACAATGCTTTGTAAATAAATTAACTCAATAGGAAGTAAATATAATTGCAACTTATATGATTGTAGAATGGTTAGGGCAGCAATTAGCTACTATTGAAAATACTCGTATGAAATATAGCGGAAGTGATTTTAAATTTACTTCTCAAGCTAACCATATGCAAAAAATTCTACAATTAAAGAAAGATTACGAGAGAGAGGGATTCCACTTACAGAGACTATACAAAAGACGCAAGAAAGATCCTGAAAGTGGAATTTATAAATCAACAATTAGCTCTATAATGGAGAAACAACCTAAAGGAGGAACTGGCGAATGGAACAAGTGGTTTTAACTTTAGGTATTTCTATCAGTAAGAGTGCAATAGATGGTAATTTAAAAAGAATTATAAATCAAGTTTATAAATTACTTCCTTTAAGAGAAGAAGGAAAAAATTGGGAAAAACCATTAGAAACTTTAATCGAGGAACTGGCGGGAATGGCT
>Ga0247611_10008711_pt1 | contig 12426 bp, 16 predicted proteins | sample 177DNAGHGhighgp2_FD_192422 | JGI IMG/M metagenome (GOLD analysis project Ga0247611, IMG submission 192422) | Sheep rumen microbial communities from Palmerston North, Manawatu-Wanganui, New Zealand - 1770 DNA GHGhigh gp2 | ecosystem: Host-associated > Mammals > Digestive system > Stomach > Rumen... | reverse complement strand
ACTCTCTGGCAGTACAGTCATTTGTGACATTGCACCTGCCTTTTCCGGTTATTCTCAGCTTTTTACCAGCAAATTCATTTCTCTCGACAATTACTGTTTCAGCCCCTGTCTCCGCAGAAGAAATGGCAGCCATGAGTCCCGCTGCACCGGCACCAATAACAAGTACTTCTGTATCTCTATTTTGTCGGGAAACTTGTGTAGACATTGTAGTCTCTCCATACATCTTCAAGTTTTCCAAGTGTTTTCTTCAGTTCATCTTTCTTTCGGTTTCCAAGATATGCAATCATGGCATTGATAACGCTCATCGGCGCAACCAGAGAATCGGCAAACGAAGCCATCTCGCCCTTTGCAAGCAGCGCCACATCAGCATAGTGCAATATAGGTGATGATCTGCTGTCAGTCAACGCTATGACTTTAGCCCCCATCTTTGACGCGTATTCGGTCGCATTCACTATTCCGGTTGAATACCTGGGAAAACTGATTGAAATAAACACGTCTTTATCCGTAATGTTCAGTAAATTCTCAAAAATCTCGCTGCCGCCCGCGGGTCTGATGTGTTTGACATTATCAAACAGAAAACTGAAATAATATCTCATGTATTCAGCCAAGACCGCCGATGCTCTCATACCGAGAATGTATATGTTTTCCGCATTCATTACCATCTCGTTGGCTTTTTCAAAGGCATCTCGGTCTATGGAATGAAGTGTGGATCTGATCCTTTCTGCATCTGCAGTGAGTATCAGATCAAGAGCATCTTTTTCACACAGCATTTCATTTGCGGCATCAACTCTTTCAATTGATGTAAGTCTTGTTCTGACATTTTCCCTGATTTGAGCCTGAAACTCAGGGTATCCTTCACATCCCATTTCGTTGGCGAAACGAACCACGGTAGATTCAGATATACCTACCGCATTACCCAGCTCAGATGCTGTCATGTATGCAGCCTGTGCATAGTTGTCGATAATAAATTTCGCTATGAGTTTGTGGCTTTTTGAAAGGCCTTTCATCGAGCTTTCCATTTTCTCGATCAAGTCATTGTTTAATATCACAGGGCATACCTTCTCATTTTAAAATAGTTATACTTATTCGTATAATTATAACTCTATAATTCGGAAAAATCAATCAAAATTAAATTATTATTGCACCCATCAAATGTGGTTATAACCAAAAAAGCAGGGCAGGTTCGCCCTGCCCTGAAATTACTTAAACGATATTTCGTAAAATATCAGTCAATAGTCTTTTTTTCCGGAACTATAAGTCCGTAGCTTCCGCCTTTTCTCTTGTAAACCACGCATGTGTTTCCAGTGTCTGAGTCCTCAAATGCATAGAATGCATGTCCCAGCAAGTTCATCTGAAGAATAGCTTCTTCAGGGGTCATGGGCTTAAGAGCGAATGTTTTGGTTCTTATGTCAAATTCGCCTTCTTCGACCACATCTTCCGCATTACTTGTCTCGACTGCTGCTTCGTAAGCAGCGAATGAAGATTTCATTCTCTTCTCAAGTCTCGTTTTGTTCTTGCGAATCTGGCCTTCAATGATGTCTATGCATCGAACAATGGATGTTTTGAAATCAGCCGTGGTCTCCTCTGCACGGAAAAGTGTTCCTACAACTGCGATTGTAATCTCAGCGCATTCATCGTCGCGTATGCGTCTGAAAGTTACGGTTGCATCTGCGCCTCTCGGGAAAAATCTGTCAAATTTTGTCAGTTTTTTCTCAGTAAAGGCTTTTAAATCATCACTTACATTTACCTTTCTTCCTATAAAGTTGATGTTCATAAGATAGCCGCCTTTCATTTATTTGCTTTGAGAGTTTCCTCTCTCGGCACTTATATTATAGCACAAAAAAGCCGTTTTGAAATAGCTTTATTTGTGAATTTTTTCCTTTGATGTTAAAATATCGTTCACCAAATCTCATACGTGACTTGTCAGACTTAATGCAAGTTTAGAAAAGTAAATGCAAGTTCGGAAATAATAATTGCAATAAGAATGCCAATTCACAACCAAATCTCATAAAAGCCGGAATGTGATGCCATTCATGTGCAAGCGGCCATTCGACTGAAACATGTTTTTCATTTCATTTTTGCAGTTCTTTTCGACATAACATGCACAATAGTTCACTTCTCTTTCAACAATAAAAGTGCCGTAATACATCATATTATTGTTACTTATTCAAATTGACACGTATTTTTCTCGATGATATAATAAGGAAAATTTGATTTCTTTCACAGAAAGGCATCATTCATGGGAAGCAAACTTAACTGTTGTGTTGTCGGTGCCACCGGCATGGTGGGTCAGAGGTTTCTGACACTGCTTGAAAATCATCCTTTTTTTAATGTTACTGCACTTGCCGCAAGTTCAAGATCTGCAGGGCAAAAGTATTCTGAAGCAGTATCCGGAAGGTGGAAGATGGCAGCGCAGATTCCGGAAAAAGTCAGGGATATGATAATTACAGATGCTGCTGACATAGATGCGATCAAAGCAAAGGCTGATTTTGTTTTCTGTGCAGTTGATATGCCAAAAGATCAGATAAAGGCGCTTGAAGAAGCATATGCAAAAGCTGAGATCCCGGTTATATCCAATAATTCGGCAAACAGAATGGTTGAAGATGTGCCGATGGTGATACCCGAAATCAACCCCGGGCATCTCGACATAATCAAAGAGCAGAAGAAGAGGCTCGGAACAACAAAAGGTTTTATTGCGGTAAAGCCTAACTGCTCTATTCAAAGCTATGTTCCTGTTCTTACACCACTCATGAAGTACGGAATCACAAAAGTCGTAGTCACTACCTATCAGGCAATTTCCGGTGCAGGAAAAACATTTGAAACATGGCCTGAAATGATTGACAACGTCATACCGTATATCGGCGGTGAAGAAGAAAAAAGCGAAAAAGAGCCTCTTAAGATCTGGGGAACTATTGAAGACGGAAAGATCGTGCCGTCATCGTCTCCGATCATTACTACCCAATGTATACGAGTACCTGTTTCAGACGGTCATACCGCTGCAGTGTTTGTATCCTTTGAAAGCAAGCCCTCTATCGAAGAAATTCTTGATGAGTGGAAAAATTTCAAAGGTCTTCCCCAGGAGTACAAGCTTCCTTCTGCTCCGGAGCAATTCATAACATATCACTATGAAGACAACAGACCTCAGACAAAACTCGACCGTGATGCCGAGAAAGGCATGGGAATCTCTGTCGGCAGACTGCGTCCCGACACGATGTTTGATTATAAATTCGTAGGTCTCTCACACAACACGCTGAGAGGTGCCGCAGGAGGAGCCGTGCTTATTGCGGAACTTCTTTACAAACTCGGATATTTGTATTGATACAGAAAGAGGATAGAAAATGATTCAGATTGAAATGGATAACGGAGGGATCATCAAACTTGAACTATACCCCGAATCAGCTCCCATAACCGTTAAAAACTTTGAGGAACTTGTTGAACAGAAATTCTACGATGGCCTTATTTTTCACAGAGTTATTAAAGACTTCATGATTCAGGGCGGAGATCCGACAGGCACCGGCATGGGCGGGTCCAAGAAGACCATAAAAGGTGAATTTGCCGCAAACGGTGTTCAGAACAACATTAAACACAAACGCGGTGTCATTTCAATGGCAAGATCACAGAATCCCGACTCAGCTTCATCCCAGTTTTTTATATGCCACAAAGATTCTCCGTGGCTCGACGGTCAGTATGCAGCATTCGGCATTGTCACCGAGGGCATTGAAGTTGTCGATGAGATAGCAGGAGTAAGAACAGACTTTCGTGACAAACCTCTTACCCCTGTCACAATAAAGACAATCAGAAAAATCGAAGAATAACACAAAATACAATCACCCGGCATCAAATGCCGGGTGATTTTCATATATTTTTGTGTTTTGGGAATTAATACATTCCGCCCATTCCGCCGCCCATTCCGGCACCGCCTGCTGCGGGTTCCGGTTCAGGCTGATTTACAACCAGAGCTTCTGTTGTAAGAACTGTAGCGGAGATGGATGCTGCATTCTGAAGTGCAGAACGTGTAACCTTTGTAGGATCCACGATACCGGCTTCGATCATGTCAACATATTCTTCTGTGTAAGCATTGAAGCCGTAGCCCTTCTTGCCTGATGTACGAATCTTGTCTACTATTACGGAGCCTTCGAATCCGGCATTTTCAGCGATCTGACGGATAGGTGCTTCAAGAGCTTTGAGAACTATCTGAACACCGGTCTTCTCATCGCCTTCAGTTGTTTCGAGAACTTTTGCAACATCATCGAGAGCATTGATATAAGCAACTCCGCCGCCCGGGACTATACCTTCTTCAACAGCAGCACGTGTTGCGTTGAGAGCGTCTTCTATACGGAGTTTCTTCTCCTTCATTTCTGTTTCTGTTGCAGCACCGACTTTAATAACTGCAACACCACCGGACAGTTTAGCGAGTCTTTCCTGAAGTTTTTCTCTGTCGAAATCAGATGTCGTTGTTTCGATTGCGGATCTGATCTGAGAGATTCTTCCCTTGATTGCTTCCGGATCGCCCGCGCCGCCAACAATGATCGTATTGTCCTTGTTGACCTTTACCTGACGTGCTCTGCCGAGCTGATCGATCGTTGTTTCCTTGAGTTCGAGGCCGAGTTCATCACAAATAACTTCGCCGCCTGTGAGAACAGCGATATCACGAAGCATCTCCTTACGTCTGTCGCCGAATCCCGGAGCCTTAACTGCTACGCATGTAAATGTTCCTCTGAGTTTATTGAGAACCAGTGTTGTAAGCGCTTCGCCTTCAACATCTTCTGCAATGATGAGAAGCTTCTTTCCTGCCTTAAGGATCTCCTCGAGGAGAGGAAGAATATCCTGTACATTGGAGATTTTCTTGTCTGTGATGAGGATGAGAGCATCGTCAAGAACTGCTTCCATCTTGTCAGTATCTGTTGCCATGTAGGGTGACAGATAACCGCGGTCGAACTGCATTCCTTCTACGACTTCGCTGTATGTTTCTGCAGATTTGGATTCCTCAACGGTAATAACGCCGTCTGATGTAACTTTTTCCATTGCGTCTGCAATAAGTGTACCGATAACTTCGTCGCTGGCGGAAATCGTGCCTACTCTTGCGATATCTTCTTTGCCTCTTACGGCTTTGGAAGCGCCTTCAAGAGAAGCGACTGCCTTGTCAACTGCCTTCTGGATGCCCTTACGGATGATCATCGGGTTTGCGCCTGCTGCAACGTTCTTCATACCTTCATGAATGAGGGCCTGAGCAAGAAGTGTAGCTGTGGTTGTGCCGTCACCCGCTGCATCGTTTGTCTTTGTAGCAACTTCACGAACGAGCTGTGCGCCCATGTTTTCTGCTGCGTCTTCAAGTTCGATTTCCTTTGCGATTGTCACACCGTCATTTGTGATAAGCGGTGAGCCGTATTTCTTGTCAAGAACAACATTTCTTCCCTTTGGACCAAGTGTGATCTTAACTGTATTGGCAAGTTTGTCAACACCGTTTATAAGAGCATTTCTTGCATCTATTCCGTAGATAATATCTTTTGCCATATTATTTAATCTCCTTCAACTGTATTTAAATGTAATTATTTTCAGAATTATTCAACTATTGCAAGTATATCGTTCTGTCTGACGATATTGTATTCAACTCCGTCGCATTTTACTTCTGTTCCGGCATATTTGCTTGTTATTACCTTATCACCGACTTTTACAGTCATAACGATTTCTTTTCCGTCAACCACACCGCCGGGACCTACAGCTATAACTTCAGCTACCTGCGGTTTTTCTTTTGCAGTGCCGGGAAGAACTATACCGGTCTTTGTTGTTTCTTCAGCTTCAACGAGTTTAACTACGACTCTGTCAGCAAGAGGTTTAAGTGTCATGATATATCTCTCCTTTTGATGTATGTTTATTTTAATTATGTTTAGCACTCTTTGTCTTTGACTGCTAACCTTATGGCTGTATTGTAACGCTGTCAACACAAAAAATCAAGAGAATAAATCATTATTCACATTTAATTAACATATTTCCAATGTGTGAAGTTCAGCTTTTTTGACTCTCTCGGTGCTAAAGTGCTAAAATTGTAAAAATAAAAAGGCCGGAAACCTTATCGCTTCCGACCTTGATTATTTGTATGATTAGTCCTTTATAAGCTTAATAAGAGCCATCTCTGCAGCATCACCGCGGCGGGGACCAAGTTTGTATACCTGTGTATATCCACCGTTACGTCCGGAATATGAAGGAGCAACCTCATCAAAGAGCTTCTTTACTACATCTTCCTTGGTTATATATGCAAGCGCCTGACGGCGGCTGGCGAGTGTGTTCTTTTTGCCAAGGGTGATCATTTTTTCGGCAATTGCACGAACCTCTTTAGCGCGTGTAAGTGTTGTTTCTATAGAACCGTTCTCAATGAGATATGTCACGAGGCCACGGAGCATAGCATTTCTGTGCGCTGTAGGTCTGCCGAGTTTTCTGGTACCGGGCATTTTCATGTCCTCCTTCTGCAAAAGTCAATTGTTAACTGATTTTCACTCTTCGTCGTTTCTGAGTTCGAGTCCAAGTGAATTGAGCTTGTTAATTACTTCCTCAAGCGATTTCTTTCCAAGGTTGCGAACCTTCATCATTTCTTCTGGTGAATGGCTGATCAGATCTTCAACCGTATCAATGCCTGCGCGTTTAAGGCAGTTAAAGCTGCGGACAGACATGTCAAGTTCCTCAATGGTCATCTCAAGAACTTTTTCTTTTATTGTTTCTTCGCGTTCAACCATGATTTCAGCATTCTTCGCCTCGTCCGACAAATTGACGAACAAGTTGAGATGCTCGTTGAGAATCTTGGCTCCGAGTGAAATCGCTTCTTTAGCAAGAATAACACCGTTTGTAAGAACTTCGAGAGTGAGCTTATCGTAATCGGTATTGCTTCCAACACGTGTGTTTTCAACTGTATAATTTACATTGTAAACTGGTGTGTAAATGGAGTCTGTAAATATCGTTCCGATAGCAACTTCCTTGTTGGTAGCGGCATAATTCTGCTTGTTCTTTTCCTGTGATACATAACCTCTGCCGTGGTCAAATGTCAAATCCATGTTGAATCTTACATTCTTTTCAACGGTGGCTATATGGAAATCAGGATTCAAAATATCAATATCCGCATCCTGCTTGATATCACCTGCTGTAATGTCGCACGGGCCGGTCACGTCGATTGTAACCGTCTTTGCTCCATCAACATGAAGCTTTGCAATTATTCCCTTTACATTGAGTACTATTTCCGGAACGTCTTCCTTTACGCCGGGAATAGTGGAAATTTCATGTAATACTCCATCGATCTTGATGTTAGTTACAGCCACGCCTGGTAAAGAACTCATAAGTACTCTACGCAGCGAATTTCCGAGGGTAATACCATATCCTCTTTCCAGAGGTTCGATAATAAATTTTCCGTTTGTTCCGTCATCACTGATATTAATCGTCGCAATGTTCGGCTTTTCAATTTCTATCATCTAATTAACAACCCTCCGTCATAATTTGATTGCTAAACCTTTTGCTTAGCACGAATATGTACTCTTCGTATAATTGAATGAGACAGCTGAGTGATAAAGCAATAACCGCCATCTCATTTCGAAGGTTATTACTTGGAGTAAAGTTCGACGATAAGCTGTTCTTCGAACGGGAAATCAACGTCATCTCTCTTCGGAAGAGCGATAACTTTTGCTGAAAGTGCTTCGTTGTCAACTTCAAGCCACTTCGGAACAACTGCTGTTTCTGCTGCTTCTGCGAGTGCTTTGAACTTCTCGGATGCTTTGCTTTTATCCTTAAGAGCTATAACGTCGCCTTCTTTGCAAATGATGGAAGGAATGCTGACTTTCTTGCCATTAAGTGTGAAGTGAGCATGACGAACAAGCTGACGAGCTTCTTTACGGCTGGATGCAAGGCCCATTCTGTATACTATATTGTCAAGACGGAGTTCAAGAATTGTAAGGAGGTTTTCACCTGTTACGCCTTCTTTTTTGTCTGCGAGTTCATAGTAATGCATGAACTGACCTTCCTGTACGCCATAATAGCGACGAGCGGTCTGCTTTTCTCTGAGCTGGAGACCGTATTCTTTTACATTCTTACGACCTGCGCCATGCTGACCCGGAACAGTTGCTCTGCGGGAAAGTGCACATTTGTCTGTAAGGCAACGATCACCTTTAAGGAAAAGCTTTTTTCCTTCTCTGCGGCACAATTTGCAGGAAGGACCTGTATATCTTGCCATAATTGTTAATCCTCCTAAAAATTATACTCTTCTACGTTTAGGCGGACGGCAACCGTTATGAGGAATCGGAGTTACGTCCTTAATAAGAGTAATGTTGAGTCCTGCTGTTGCGAGAGCACGGATTGCAGCTTCACGGCCGTTACCCGGTCCTTTAACATATACTTCAACTGTTTTCATTCCATGTTCCATAGCGCCTTTAGCTGCTGCTTCTGCTGCTGTCTGTGCTGCATATGGTGTGTTTTTACGGGAACCTTTGAATCCCTGACCGCCTGATGAAGACCAAGCAACTGTGTTGCCCTGTACATCGGTGATCGTTACTATTGTGTTATTGAAGGTCGAGCGGATGTGAGCGTGTCCCGCTTCAATATTTTTACGGTCGCGGCGCTTCTTGATGACCTTCTTGGTAGTTTTAGCCATTTTATCCTCTCACTCCTATATTACTTCTTCTTGTTAGCTATCGTCTTAGCAGGGCCTTTTCTTGTCCTTGCATTTGTCTTGGTTCTCTGTCCACGGACCGGGAGTCCTTTTCTGTGTCTGATACCACGATAGCAGTTGATCTCCACGAGCCTCTTGATATTCAGGGCTACTTCACGGCGAAGTTCACCTTCGACCTTGTAGTTGTTTTCAATCTCGTCACGAAGTTTTGCAATGTCTTCTTCTGTGAGGTCTTTTGCTCTTGTGTCGGGATTGATGCCTGTTCTCGCGAGGATATCACGGGAGCTCTTAAGGCCAATACCGTAAATGTAGGTAAGTGCTACTTCTACGCGCTTGGCATTTGGAATATCAACACCTGATATACGTGCCATATGATAAAATCCCCTCTCTTAAATTATCCTTGTCTCTGCTTGTGCTTCGGATTTTCGCATATGACCATCACGCGGCCATGACGCTTGATAATCTTGCACTTTTCGCAGATCTTTTTTACGGAAGGTTTTACTTTCACAGTATTTACCACCTTTCTGTTTTATTGCTGATTAAGGCTCAGCCTTTTGTACGCCATGTGATCCTGCCTTTTGTAGGATCATATATTGATACCTCAACCGTAACCTTGTCACCCGGCAGAATTTTGATATAGTTCATTCTGAGCTTACCTGAAATCTGCGCGGTAACTATAAGTTCGTTGGGCAGTTTTACTTTAAATGTAGCATTCGGAAGAGCTTCCACAACTACGCCTTCAAATTCAATTACATCGTCTTTCGGCAATTCAATACCTCCTTGATTTTAAAATAAAGATACTTTTTTCGAAAAAAAGCCGTTTTTATATTATAACTCAAAGTTCATCATCTTGTCAAGCGTTCTATCTGGCTGCAGGATCGAATTTCGAGCAAATCTTGCTTATCAATTCATCATCCATGTTTTCGGGAGACGCCGCTTCATACTCATCGGGAATGTGACCAACATAAGAAATGTGCATGACATTTTTCTGCTTTCTGTCTGATACCTTTCTGAGCTTTCCATCGGCTATATATGCTGTGTCGTATCCGTTCGCACGTCCGAGAGCAGTTATGACGAAATATCTTTTCCTGTCTCTTCCCTGCTCGGATCTGACAACATCTCCTGTGGCGAGCCGTCTTTTGTTTTTCTTAGTAGCCATCAGTCTACTTTAGTTAATAGTTCAGGTCCGTTTTCGGTAATGGCAACAGTGTGCTCATAATGCGCTGACAGCTTTCTGTCTTTGGTTATGACAGTCCAGCCATCCTTGAGTTCTATTACATCATCCGTTCCCATATTGACCATCGGCTCTATTGCTATGACCATTCCGCGGCAGATCCTTGCACCGCGCCCCGGAGTTCCGTAATTCGGAACGTTCGGATCTTCGTGCAGATCATGTCCTACTCCGTGACCCACATATTTCTTGACAGTGGAGAAGCCGTTTGCCACAACGTATTCATTCACTGCGAATCCGATATCGCCTATTCTGGCTCCTTCTTTTCCCGCAGCTTCCACGCCGAGTTCAAAACTTCTCTTTGTCACGTCTATGAGTCTCTGAGCTTCTTCGGATATTTTACCGCATGCAAATGTTCTGGCACTGTCTCCGTGAAATCCGCCGATATATGCTCCGACATCGATCTTAACAATATCTCCCTCTTCAAGAATCTTGTCATATGACGGTATCCCGTGTATGACCTGTTCATTGACAGAGATACATGCTGATCCAGGAAATCCGCCGTAACCCAGGAATGACGGTCTTGCTCCGCATTTTTCAATGTGATGTCTGATTTTTTCGTCTATCTGCTTGGTTGAAATCCCGGGGCGTACCATTTCTCCGCCTATAAGAATTGCTTCTCCGGTAATTCTTCCGGCAACACGCATATGCCTGATCTGCTCGGAATTTTTAACGATAATCATACTAAATCACCTTCGCTGAAGACCATGTCAGTCCTCGAGTGCCTTGAATGTAAGTGCTGTTGTATCTTCCAGATGCTCCTGGCCGTATACTATCTTGAGGAGTCCCTTCTTCCCATAGAATTCCTTGAGAGGTTCGGTCTGCTCATGATATACGACTAGTCTGCTCTTTACTACTTCCGGATCGTCGTCAGCTCTGATGCTGAGTTCGTGTCCGCAAGTGCATTTGTCTCCGTTCGGAGACGGATTATATACTACATGATACGTAAGTCCGCATGCTTTGCACACACGTCTTCCGCTCATTCTGAGCATAATTTTTTCATCCGGAACTTCTATTGAGATCACGTCTGTAATCTCGACTCCCATTTCGTCCAGAGCCTCAGCCTGAGGAACTGTTCTCGGGAATCCGTCCAGAATGAATCCGTTTGCACAATCATCTTTAGCGAGTCTTGTCTTGATAATGTCTATCACGACTGCATCCGGAACGAGTTCGCCTTTGGATGTGTATGATTTGACTTTTTCGCCAAGCTCACTGCCTGATGCTATTTCTTCTCTTATTATCGCTCCGGTCGAAATAGTAGGAATACCGTACTTTTCAGCAATCAGTTCAGCCTGAGTACCTTTTCCTGCTCCCGGTGCTCCGAGAAGAATCAGATTAAGTTTTTTTGACATATTATTCTCCGTTTTGATCAGTTAAAAACCGTCGTGATCCTCCGGCGGGGAGTACCCCGTCGGAGATCACAGCTTATATTAACCAAGGAATCCTTTGTAGTTGCGCATCGTCATCTGTGCTTCGAGGTCACGAACAGTTTCGAGGACAACGCCTACCATAATTATGATCGAAGAACCAGCGAATGCAAGGCTGTTGAGAATGCCGCCGGATATCAGGTTGAGAATCATAGGCACAATTGCAACGACGCTGAGGAGAAGAGCTCCGATAAGAGTTACTCTGCCAAGGATCTTCTTTATGTAATCGGTTGTGAATTTGCCTGGGCGGATGCCGGGAATGGATCCGCCGTTATCTCTGATATTGTTGGATATTTCAACAGGATTGAACGAAATCGATGTATAGAAATATGCAAAGGCAATCAAAAGAATAAATGTTAATATAACGTAAATCACAGAGTTCGTATCAAATGCGCTGAGGAAAGTGTCCCAGAAGGAGCCCTTAGCGGGATTTGCAAACATCTTGATTGTCGGGAAAATGGATACGATAGAGGATGCAAAGATGATAGGCATAACGCCGACCATGTTGACTTTAATGGGAAGATTTGATGACTGACCGCCATACATTTTTCTTCCTACAACTCTCTTTGCATACTGAATCGGAATTCTGCGTTCACTGTTTGTCATCCAAACAATGAAGCCTACCATTACGACTGCAAGAATGACTGTAACTACAGCGATGAGAATGCCGCCCCATGTCGGGATATTAACGGTTTCGCCTGCTGCATTTGTTGTTGTTCCGTTACCCTTGATGTACTCAAGAAGTGTTCCTGCTGCTGCAGGTACTCTGGACACGATATTTGCAAAGAGTATCATGGAGATACCGTTGCCTATACCATAGTTGTCGATTCTTTCACCAAGCCACATGACAAGTAAAGAACCAGCACAAAGTGTAAGAACGATTATGATTCCAGCAAACCATGTATCTCCGTTGTTTGTGAGTATCCCGTAGGATCTCATGAGCTGGAGATATCCGACAGCTGTGAGAAGTGCAAGACCTACTGTAACGTATCTGGTAATCTTGTCAATCTTTGCGCGACCTGCATCACCGTCTTTTGAAAGTCTTCAAGAGCGGGAATTGCGATCGTAAGAAGCTGCATAACGATGGATGCCGTGATAGGCGGCTGTACACCGAGTGCAAA
>Ga0247611_10008710_pt1 | contig 12426 bp, 14 predicted proteins | sample 177DNAGHGhighgp2_FD_192422 | JGI IMG/M metagenome (GOLD analysis project Ga0247611, IMG submission 192422) | Sheep rumen microbial communities from Palmerston North, Manawatu-Wanganui, New Zealand - 1770 DNA GHGhigh gp2 | ecosystem: Host-associated > Mammals > Digestive system > Stomach > Rumen... | reverse complement strand
TAAAGTATAATTCTTTAGAAAAAACTAGTTTAAGTAACAGTTTTTATGAAGCAGATACTAAGAAAATGTTAGAAGATACATTTAATTTACAGAAAGAAATAATAATTAATAAAATATTCTTAATACTTCGTCAGCATGACAATTTAAATAAAGCAAAAGTATTAATAGAGAATTCTCCTATAAAAGATGAACTAATTAAAATAATTAAAAAAAATAATGATAAAGAAATAGAGATTAGAAAATATTATTTATTATCTATGCTAGAAAATAATAATGAATATTTAAATAAAGCATTTCTCTCAATTGGTAGTAACTTAAAAAAAATAAAAGAAAAAGGAGAAGCTAAATTTATTCATGATAAAATCGAGATAAATAGTCCAGTAAGAATTAATTTTGGTGGTGGTTGGAGTGATACACCACCATATTGTATGGAAAATGGTGGATGTGTTTTAAATGTAGCAATTAAAGTTAATAGTTGTTATCCAATTAATGTAATAGTTGAAAAAATAAAAGGGAAAAAATTAATATTTAGTTGTGTTGATTTTAATGATGAAACAGAAATAAAATCTATTGAAGATATAAGAAATTGTAGTAACCCAAATGATTCATATGCACTTTTAAAATGCGCAGTAATAATTAGTGAATTAATTAAAGAAAAAGATCAAAGTTTAAATGATTTGTTTGATAGAATAAAATGCGGTATTAAAATAACTACTAGCACAGTAATGATTCCAAGGGGAAGTGGTCTTGGAACTAGTAGTATACTGTCTGGAACGGTTCTTGAAGCAATATATAAATTTATGAATCTAAATGTATCGAAAGAAGAAATATGTTATGATGTATTACGTCTTGAACAACTAATGTCAACAGGTGGAGGATGGCAAGATCAAGTTGGTGGCATTATACCAGGACTTAAATTAATATTTACTGATAAAGGTAATGAACAGTATTTAAATATTGAAAAAGTAAATATATCCAAAGAAACAAAAAATAAATTAAATGAAAGAATACTTCTGATTAATACAGCTCAAAGAAGATTAGCTAGAAACTTACTTCGTGATATTATGGGAAAATACATTTTAGGCGATGAAAAAACTATAGAAATATTAAAAGATATTCAAGTTCTTGCTAAAAAAATGAAATTAGCATTGGAAAAAGATAATATTGATAAATTTGCCAATCTGTTAAATAAACACTGGGAATTATCTAAACAACTTGATAATGGTTGCACTAATACATGCATAGAATTAATATTTGAAAGTATTAAAGATTTGATATCAGGAAGATTTATATGTGGAGCTGGTGGTGGCGGTTTTTTAGTAATATTATTAAAAGAAAATGTTACTAAAGATGAAGTTGATTCACGTATAAAAGAAGTATTTGCAGATATTGGAGTAGATACATGGAGTATTGAAATAGTATGATAATAATTCTAAAGATAAAACAGATGAGATTGCTAAAAGGGCAGGAGCAATTGTAAAATATGAATACAAGCAAGGAAAAGGAATATTCTAATAGAAAACTTATTAATAAAATAAAATTTAAAATTAAAAAGTATTTTAGATTAAATAATAAAAATAATAAATAATTAATTAAGATAAGGTGATGATTTATGAATAAAAAAGGGTTTACTACTGTTGAACTTATATTAACAATTGCAGTTGTAGTTACTATTATATCTACTATTGCTGGTGTTACATATGTTTATCGTGATCGAAGTATTTATGAAAGTACTTTAACTAGTATTACAGATTATAAAAATACTTTAACTAAAATTATATATGATGATGTAATAGATGTTGATAATAAAAATGGAAAGGTTACAAGTATTAGTAAAATTAATGATAATTCTTATCAATTAGTAATTGATTCTAATAATTATTATGATTTAAATATTATTAATGAACCAACTAAGGTTGGAATTGAATATAACGGAATTTCTTATATTATTCCTGATTCTTCAAAATCATTAATAACTTTTGATCACGTTGATTTTCAAAATAATGATGATTTATTTAGTTTAGATATTTATTTTACACATATAACTTTATCTAAAACTTTTAAAATTCATATTGTTGTTTCAAATTAGAGTTAAAATAGTATAAACTAAACTTGTAGAAACAATAGCATGAATTAATCGAAATTTTATGTAATCTAAGTACTTAATTTTATAACCTTCTAAGATACTTAAAACTTGCATGTGAATAGATATTCCACCAAATGATATAAAAAAAGTTATCAAAGAAGCCTTATAAATAATATTTATATTTAAAAGAGAAACATAATAAATTCCACCTGTTATTTCTAGTATTCCTGAAATTATAGATTTAAAAAAAGGATTTATCGGTAAATTAGTATATAAAACTGATGATATAATCATAAAGACAGTAATTATTCCATATAATAATACGAGAATTTTGATAGTATTAAAAATAGAGTTTGTTAAGGTAGTTATAAAACTACTTTTTTTATGAGTTACTTTTTTATAGGTATTTTCTAAATTTAAATAAGAATTTCGATTTAGAAAACCAAGTATTATATTAGTTATATAATGACATATTAAAATGATAATACCAATTTTTTGATTATTTAAAAAGTTGTTGCCTATACTGTTAATAATAAATAAAGGGTTAGAAAAATGGGTAAATACTAAAAGTTTATTAGCATCATGTATATTAATTATATTATTATCTAGTAAACTTTTAATATATTTACTATTACTTGGAAATCCTGATAACATAGACATAATAAAAACAAAAGATGTTTGTTTTTTCATTTTAAATATATAATTCATTAATGGTTTAAATAAATTACTAATATAATCTAAAATACCATAATTGAGTAATAAATCTACTATTATATATATAGGAAATATACTAGGTATTATATTATAAAACCATATTTTAGAACTGTTTATAATAGCATTATTTATAATATTTGAATGATTAAATATTTCTAAAAGGAAAAATAGAATTATTAAAGATATTACTATATTAAAATATTTTTTATTCATAAATATCCTTCTTTTTGTTATAATTAAATAGGTGATTAAATGTTTACTAAAATATATGAAAAAACTAAGAATTTTATTAAGGAAAATTATAAAGAATTATTAATTTATGTATTTATATTATTGTTATTTACTATTAGACTTCCATTTTATATATATATTGGTGGTGGATTAATTGATTTACGTGATAGAATTGATTTAAAAAGTAATGAAACTGGTAGTTATAATCTAGTATATGTAAAAAAAATTAATGCAACGATACCAACTTATTTACTTAGTTATGTAATTAAATCATGGGAATTAGAAAATGCCAATAACTATAAATATGATGAAGATGAAAATGAAAGCGATATTGATTTAAGAGAAAAACTTTACTTAGAAGAAGCAAACAATAATGCTATTGTTTGTGCATATAAATTAGCAGGGTATAATGTAAATATTAAGAATAATAGTTTTAAAATAATTTATGTAAGTAATGATAGTGATACTGATGTTAAAATTGGTGATAAACTAATTAGTATAAATGATGTTAAAGTTAATAATAATTTTGAGTATAAAGAATATTTAAAAACTTTAAAAATTGGAGATCATGTTTCAATTAAAGTTATAAGAGATGGAAAAATTGTGGATTGTTATGCTAATTTAATAAAATTTAAAGATGAAACTTTAATAGGTTTATATTTGATTAATGATTATGATTATGAAGTTGATCCTGAAATAAATTTAAAATTTAATTGGAATGAATCAGGACCTTCTGGTGGTTTTATGTTATCACTTGCTATTTATGATAGATTAGTTACGGAAGATTTAACTAGAGGTAGAAAAATTGTTGGAACTGGTACTATTGATATAAATGGTAATGTAGGAGAAATTGGTGGTGTGAAACATAAATTAATTGGAGCAGTTCAAAATAAGGCAGATATTTTCTTTGTTCCAGCTGAAAATTATGAAGAAGCAATTGAAACCAAAAAAAGATTTAATTACAATATTAAAATTGTTAAAATTAAATCTTTACAAGAAGCAATTGATTATTTAAAACAGGAATATTAATATTATTTCTGTTTTTTCTTAAAAATATCTTTAATAATATTAATAGCAATATTTAAAGTTTCATTGTTTTGATCGTTTATAGGATTATATTCAACTAAATCAAAAGACTTAATATTATCTAGATTATTTAAAAATTTAGTTATTAAATTAACTTCTAATAGATTTAGACCATTTTTTTCTTTAACAGTAACACCTTTAGCAATTATGGGATCTATTACATCCAAATCGAAACTTACATGAATACCATCGGTGTTTTTACTAGCCAAGGAAAGGGCTAATTCCATGACCTTATCTACACCCATTTCTTTAATATCTTTTGTTGTAAAAACTGTTACTCCCATAGTTTTAATATTTTCTATTTCCAAATATGCATTTTCTTCAAAGGCTCTATATCCAACAACAACAGTATTTTTAGGGTTAAAATAAATGCCATCATGAAAATGAGATAATTCCTGATTTAATCCATTTAAAGCTGCTAAGGGAAGTCCATGTAAATTTCCGGTTATAGTAGTTTTAAAAGTATTGTAGTCAAGATGGGAATCTATCCATATAATTCCTAGGTTTTGATGTTTTTTTAAACTTGCTAAGGCACTTCCTATTGATATACTATGATCTCCTCCAATGGTTAAACAAAAGTTTGTTTCATTTAAAATAGTATTATATAATTTTTGATTAAATTTATTAACTTCTGATAAATTTTTTTTCATATCTTGTTGATTTTGACTTTTAATAATATTTTCATCTTGGCTCAAATTAATAATTTTATAATTTGATTTAATTTTATTAATTAATATTTTAGGAGCTAATCTAGCACCATCAATATTAACTCCTAAATCTGAGCCAGCACCTATTAACGTAATTTCCTTCATTTTTTGCCTCTTTTTCTAATATTTCTATGTAATTTTACCACAAAATAAGTTATAATGGAATAGTTGGTGATGAAATGAAAAAATTAAACGAATTATTAGATACTACTTTTAATGTAGATGTAACAGGAATTAAAATAAATTCTAAAGAAATAAAACCTGGTGATATGTTTGTATGCATAAAAGGAATAAAGGCAGATAGGCACGATTTTATTGATGATGCGATAAAAAATGGTGCTAGTTGTATTGTTGGAGAAAAAGATATGAAATGTTCAGTTCCATATGTAAAAGTTGCTAATGCAAATCAAATTTTACCAGAAATTTGTCGAAAATTTTATGATTTTGACAAACTTAATTTAAAAATAATTGGTGTAACTGGAACTGATGGTAAAACAACGACGACGACTTGTATCCAGTATTTAATTGGAGCTGATAAATGTGGTTATATTGGTACTAATGGGGTTATTTGTGAAAAGTTTTCGAAGGATTGTCCGAATTCGACACCAGATCCAACACTTCTTTATCAATACTTTAAAGAATTTGCTGATGCAGGATGCGAGTATGTTGTTATGGAAGCATCAAGTGAGGGCTTTTTAAGAGGTAGATTAGAGGGCTTGAATTTTGTAGCAGGCGGATATACTAATATTACTTGGGAACATATTAATGTTCATGGTAGTTTTGAAAACTATGTTGAATGTAAATTAAAATTACCTAAGCAAACCATAGGGAATTTTATTATTAATTCCGATGATGAATATTGTGAAAGATTTAAAGTGAAAAATTCAAAATGTCTAAGTTATGGAAAAAATAAAGCGAGTAATTTATGGATAAAAAATTATGTATTTACTTCTAAATTTACCAAAATAGATTTTAGTTATCTAGGAAAAGAATATAGTTTCAATTCACCACTTCTTGGAGAATTTAATGTTTATAATTTAGCGTGTGCTTTTTTGATATGTTTGTCATTAGGATTTGATATGGAAACTTTAATTCAAAATACGCATGCAATTAATGTTTCTGGACGTTTGGACATGATAGATTTAGGCCAAAAATTTCAAGTAATGATAGATTATGCTCATACTCCAAATGGTATTAAGTCACTTTAAAAGTTAATCGAGCTATTGTTGTAATTGGTTCAGCAGGGGAGCGTGATTATGTAAAAAGACCAATTATGGGAAAAACTGTTGTGGAAAATGCTGATTACGCAATATTTACTTATGAGGATCCCCGAAGTGAAGATCCACGCGATATTATCGAACAAATGACTTCTGAGATAAGTGATACTAGTAAATATGAAATAGTTGTTGATCGAAGTTTGGCTATTAAAAGAGCTATTGATATTGCAGAAGATAATGATATAGTTTTAGTTCTTGGAAAAGGTAATGAAACTTATGAAAAATTAAAGGATAGGGTTATTTATTTTAATGATATTGAGGAAACTAAAAAATGGCTTACGGCAAGACTAGAAAGAGAAAGTGTTTATGAGTAGGTAAGATATGAAAAGGAAAGATACTATTTTAATTATAGTTATAGGTGTGATACTAATTTTAGGCGTAGTAAGTTATAAACAAAAGCCACTTAATCCTGAAAAAGAGGAAATAAAGATAAATTATTCGGATTATTATTTTGATACTGTAAAAACTTTGAAAGAAAAAAGTATTTATATAAAGGAAGAAAATTTTATTAATATTGGCACAGTAAGTGATAATATAGTTTTAAATTTAGAAAAAGATGATTATTTTGATTTAGGTTATTTTAAAATAAAAGATATGGATTTTTATATTGATTATAAGGATATTTCAGAAAGTGAAGAAGAGATAATCGATGATAGTTGGAAAAAATATATTCCATTTAATTTAAGTATTAAAACTTCATCAGTAACTAATCTATATTTAAATGATAAAGTGATTTTTTCTTTAAATCAACCCTTAACTTTACCAATTATTATAAAAGATGATAATTATTATGGAGTTTCTTTTAAGGATAAATTATACTATCTTAAAAAGGATGAGGTAGAAGTAATTGATAATGTTAATACAGATTTAGAATATACAAGCGCTATTGCAACTCTTGTTTATCATGCAACTTATGATTCTTCTAATCAGGCAGAAAAGAATAAATGCATTAATAATAATGCAACTATTTGCCTGAGTGATATTCAATTTGATAGTCAAATGAAATATTTATATGATAATAATTTTTATACGGCAACAATGAAAGATGTTGATATGTTTATTGATGGTAAGATACAGCTACCAAAAAAGACAGTGGTTATTACAATTGATGATGGGTATTTTTTAGAAGCAGCTGTTAGGGTATTAGAAAAATATAATTTACATGCTACAGTATTTGTCATTGGTGCTTTAATGGATTTAGATGAATGGAAGAGTGATGCTTTCTATTCGCCTAATGTTGAATTGCATTCTCATACTTATTTAATGCATACTCCTAATGTTTGTTCTGGTGGACAAGGAAGTGCTCTTAAATGTCATAATCGCGAAGAATTGTTAGCTGATTTAAAGAAGAGTCGTGAACAATTAAATGGCTCGACTGTGTTTTGCTATCCCTTCTTTGAATATAATGATTATGCTATTAGTGTATTAAAAGAAGCTGGATTTACGATGGCTTTTGCTGGTGGTAGACAAAAAATAAAGGTTGGTAGTAACAAAATGACTTTACCAAGATACGGTATTATTAATACTTCTAGTTTAAATGACTTTATAAAAGTAGTTAATTAGTTTTTTTATTTTAAAAAGTATAATATTTTTGCGTATATTATATAAGAGAGATGTTTTATTTATAAATTTTTTAACTATACTCAAACTTTTATTTCAAATAAATTTATATTTACTACCAACCAAAACATCTCTCTTTTTAATTATAATAAATTGTTATTGGAGATTATAATGATAGTTAAAATAGATAAATATGATGATTTAGGTAATGGAATTGCTAAAATTAATAATAAAGTTTGTTTTATTAAAAATGGAATGGAAAATGAAACTGTTGATATTCAAATAACTAAAGAGAAAAAAAATTATAGTGAAGCTAGGATTTTGAATATAATTGAATCTAATAAATTTCGAATTGAACCAATATGTAAATATTATTTTAATTGTGGTGGTTGTAACTTTCTTCATATGAAAAGTGAAGAAGAAAAGAAAATTAAAATTGAGCGATGTATAAATTATTTTAGTAAAAATGATGGTTTTTTTGCAACTAAAAAATACAATTATCGAAATAAAATTAATTTACATGTTAAAAATGGTAAAGTTGGTTTTTATAAGGAAAAAAGTAATAATTTAATACCAATTAATTATTGCTATTTAGTTGATAATAAAATAAATAGTATAATTAATTTTTTTAATGAATACAGTGATTTTAATTTTAATGGTAGTATCTTAATAAGAGTTAATACTAAATCTGAAACTATGGTAGTAATAAACGGAAAATATTGTTACATTGATAAATTGATGTCTTGTGAACTTATTAATAATCTTGTTTATAATAATCAAGTAAAAAAAGGTAGAGATTATTTTATTGAATTTGTTAAATCATATCGATTTATTGTACATTACCAATCTTTTTTTCAAGTGAATATAGTTGGACTTGAAAAAATTTTAGATTTATTAACTGAATTTATCAAAGATAAAAAAATTGATACAGTTTTAGATTTATATAGTGGAACAAGTGTTTTAGGTATTCATGTTTCCAAATATGTGAATAATGTTACAAGTATTGAAATTAATTCTTTTGCAACATATGATGCTATTAAAAATATTAAACTCAATAATGTAAATAATTTGAAGGTTATTAATGGTTCGGTTAGTGATTACATAGATAATTTTAATAATGTTGACTTAATAATTTTAGATCCAGTTCGCAAAGGAATAGATTTAAAAACAGTGGAATATTTAAAAAAAATTAGTCCTCCTTATATAATTTATATTTCTTGTGAAATAACTTCTTTAACAAGAGATTTAGAATATTTGAAAGATAGTTATGAACTTCAAAAAATATGTATGGTTGATATGTTTCCTAATACTATTCATGTTGAATGTGTAGCGTTGCTTAGTTTTAAAATACTTGAAAAATAAAGAATTTTTGTTATATGTTTAATGATTGTTTTTATAAAAAATTATAGAATTTTTATAAATTAATAAAAATATGTTTTATAAAGTGTGTTTTTAGAGATAAATGGTATTATCAATGTAAGTGAGTGATAAAATAGATAAGAATTATGATATAATATTATCTGAATGAGAGTGATATAGATGCAAAATAATACTAAGACAATTGTTATATTAAGTATATTTTGGATTGTTGTTTCTTTTGTAGTTTTGATGACTATGGGAAAAACATATACTGTTATTTTTGAACTTGATAATAGGTTTGATTATAAATTATCAGTAGAAAATATAAAAGGAGAAATAGAGATATTAGATAAAAAAGAACAAAATGGTAAATATTTAGTAAAGGTAAAGGCTAAAAAACCAGGTAAAGTTCTTTTGAATTTAGATTACGGACAATTTCAAGCAGAGAAATTATTATATATTCATAAAAATATGGTCATAACAGAAAATAATTTTTTAGGTAAATCAACTGGATCAGAGATTATTCCTATATCATTTTCAATTATCTTGTTGTATCTTTTATTATTGTTGATTAAAAGATATAAAATTTATTCCAAAGAAAATCTTTATCAATATAAAAATATTGCTTATGTAGGTATAATTATTTTTCTTGCGTTTTTGACATTAAGCAATAGTTTATCTATTACTCATTATCAGGGATTATTTGAAACTGTTAATATAACGATTGGTTCTTTATCGTTTGTATCACTCATCTTATTTCCTTTATCATTTATTACTTTTATTTTAGTTACAATTAGCAATATTAACTTAATTAGAAAAGAAGGAAAATCACCAAGAAATTTACTTGGATTATTTTTAGGAATATTGATTTGCCTATTAACATTATTACCAGATTATGTATATAAACTATTAATGACTTCTCAAACGATTAATATATATAATCTTAGTAGTGCTGGTCCATACATATATAACTTTTTAGAAGCATTAATTTATTTAATAGTTGCATATTTAGAATGTATATTAATTGCTACAATAATAATTGCAATTAAATCAACTAAGAAAAAAGTTAAAATGAATAAAGATTATATGATAATTTTAGGATGTCAAATAAAAAAAGATGGCTCATTAACACCGTTATTAAAGGGTAGAGTTGATAGAGCGATTGCGTTTCGAAATTGGCAATTAAAAGAGACGGGGAAGGATTTAATATTTGTTCCTTCTGGTGGAAAAGGAAATGATGAAATAATTTCTGAAGCTGTTGCTATGAAAAATTATTTACTTGAACAGGGTATAAAAGAAAATAATATATTAGTTGAGGATAAATCAAAAAATACTTATGAAAATATTAAATTTTCTAATAAATTAATTAATAATAAGAAAGCAAATATTGCGTTTTCTACAACTAATTATCATGTTATGAGAGCAGGTTTAATTGCTACAGAACAAGGATTAAATTTTGAAGGTATAGGTTCAAAAACAAAATCATATTTTTGGATTAATGCTTTTATTAGAGAATTTATTGGAACATTGTATTCAGAACGAGGAAAACATATTTTATTTTTTTTATTAATAACAATAATTATAATAATAATGATTACAATACAATATATAGGAAATAATGTTTAAAATTATGTAATTGATATAGATGAAAAAAATTAATAATTAAATAGAAATTGATTTTATATGAGTTTCTTTTTTTTTTAAAATACATATAATTAACTGGGTGGTTTTATGTCTAAAATAGAGTTTAAAGATTTTGTAAGAAAAAATACCAATTTAATAAAATTTGTTGAAAAGGGTGAAACAACGTGGCAGAAATTATATGAATTATACGATTTATATGGAGAAACAAGTAGCGTTTGGGATAAATACTTAAAAAATAATTCTTCCTTAAATTCATCAAATATAAGTAATAGTTTTAAAGATTTAATTCATTTTATAAAAGGGATAGATTTAAATAATATTCAAAAAGGAATATCTAGTATTGATAAAGCAATAGATGCCTTTAAAGATATTGTACCCCAAAAGGATACAAATATAGAAAATTATGAACCACGACCAACATATAAATATTTTGAGGATTAAAATGAGTATTAATAATCAATTTTATTTAAATAATAATTTACTACTTAAAAAATTTTTACATGAAAATCCTCGATACTATAAAAATGTAAATAGAAATCCTGAATTTATTTATGAATTAGAAAAAATTATGAAAGAAAAATATCGGTTGACATTACCAGATAAAATTAATAAAGTTAAAGATAAATTAGATATGTTAAATACGTTTATTGATATTTTAAATTAAATTTGATAAAATAAAGACGTGGTTTATATGAAATATAATGATTTAATTGATGATTTACTAAATTTATTGGATAAAAATGAAGATATTATTAAAATTAAAAAGTTAAAAAAGACTTTATTAAATGATAAAGAATTCTTAAATGATTTAGAAAAATATCAATTAATTAAAACGATTGATACTAAAAAAAAATTATATGATAATTCTAATTATTTAGAGTATTTAAAGTGTGAAACAAATATTAATCTTTTAATTTTAGATATTAAAAATAAATTTAAATTATTTAATAATAGGAGTTGTTTATGAGAGTAATTAGTGGTACTCTTAGAGGGCGATTTATCGAAGGATATGATATAGTTGGAACTCGTCCAACAATGGATCGAATTAAGGAAAGTCTTTTTGCTATTATTCAAGATAATATTAAGGATAGTGTTGTTTTAGATTTATTTGCTGGTAGTGGAAGTTATGGTATAGAAACTATTAGTAGGGGAGCAAAACACGTCTATTTCAATGATTTTAATAAGGAATGTGTTAAAGTAATAAAAAAAAATTTAGTTAAATTGGAAATTACTGATAAGAGTACTATTTATAATTTAGATTATAAAATGTGTCTATCACATTTAAAAAGTAAGTCTTTGAAGTTTAATTTAGTATTTTTGGATCCTCCCTATAAATTAATAGTGATTAATGAGATTTTAGACTATTTAGAAAAAAATAATTTGTTAATTAATAATGCTTATGTTATTGTTGAATTATATAGTGATAATTTAAAAGAAAAATATAATAATTTAATTAGAATTAAAGAAAAATATTATAATCAAAAAAAAATATATATATATAAATATAAGGGTGAAGGTAATGAAATTAAATAAAAAGGGTTTTGCAATTTCAACTATGGTTTATGGACTTATTTTTGTAACTATTGCTGTTTTATATTTAATATTAGCTATTGTTAGTAATAGAGAACAAACTAATACTAATTTTGTTAATGATATTCGTGAAGAATTAGAGAATAGTTAATTGTCAAGTAAAAATTAAATGACTATTTTTTTTCTTTATGTTATAATAGTTTTGTTGGAAGGTGTAATATATGCTATGTGA
>Ga0247611_10008709_pt1 | contig 12426 bp, 18 predicted proteins | sample 177DNAGHGhighgp2_FD_192422 | JGI IMG/M metagenome (GOLD analysis project Ga0247611, IMG submission 192422) | Sheep rumen microbial communities from Palmerston North, Manawatu-Wanganui, New Zealand - 1770 DNA GHGhigh gp2 | ecosystem: Host-associated > Mammals > Digestive system > Stomach > Rumen... | reverse complement strand
GGGCTAATTTTGCAGCAGTAATAGACTGTGAGCGTAATTCATTGTCTGACAGCCTTGAGGTTATGCTTAATAATTTTGCTTGTGATGCCGCTAAACCCATAATTAGTCCTTTCCATTTAGGTTTACGGAATATAATTCTGTAAACTTGAGTAGTATTAAGATATTGTTACAATATAAAAAAAAAGGGCTAAGCCCTTTCGTGTAACATCATTAGTTATGGTTAATGATAGTGTATTGTATTATATGTTGGATTATTATTTGTTAGGTTAACCTAACAAATTTATTTTATAACTCTGCAATTTATTTGTCAAGTATAAATTTTAAATATTGATAATTAGTAAAAATAATTATATAATTTATCTATGGCTAAATATTTCTACAGAGCGTTAAAAGACCGTAAAGAATTGGTTACGGGTCATATAGAGGCAGAAAATCAAGAAGATGCCAAAATTAAGATAAAAGAGCTTGGTTTTATGCCGGCAGGTATCTATGATGAAAATAATTTACCGCAGGAGTATAAATCTTTAAATGCTGTTCCTGTAAAAAAAATATCAAAAAATGAGTTGCAATTGTTTACGTCTGAGCTTCAAGTGTTATTAAATTCCGGAATTTCCGTATTGGAGGCGTTGGATTCTTTAGCATCGCATGCTCCGGGGAAAAAATCACAGGTAATGGCGAAGGATATTTCTAATAAGATAAAGCACGGTAAAACCTTTAGTGAGGCTGTAGGATATTATGATAAGGCTTTGGGAAATGTTTATATTTCTTTAAGTAAGACCGGAGAAGATACCGGAAGTTTGCCGCAGACGCTCAGTTATCTTGATGAACTTTTGAAGAAGCAAATTGAACTAAAATCTAAATTTATACAAATGTCTATTTACCCGATTATTTTGATAGTTATTATGTTTGGTATGTTCTTGATATTTGGCGGGTGGCTTTTTCCAAAAATGATTTCTACATTGTCTGTAAAACCTGATGAAGTTCCTATTATGGTGAAGGCTTTTACCGTAGGATATGATATGTTCTGGAAAATTTCTCCTATAGCTGTATTGTGTATGTTGGCTGCTTGGTTTGGCTTAGGCTTTTCTATTGGTTTTGAAAAATTAAGAGATAATTTAAATTCGATTCTATTGAAAATTCCGGTGTTAAAAGATGCAATTCAGTATCTTGTATTATCTCATTATATGACTGTAATGTATATCGCTTATAATGCAGGAATTACAATAACTGATACGTTAAAATTATCCGAGGATACAATAAATATTAGTGTGCTAAAGAAAAAAGCTTCTGTTGTTTATCAAAAGTTACAGCAGGGACAGGTATTGGCAGATGCTTTTCAGGCTTCTGGTCTATTACCGCCTGTAATGATTTCAATGATTTCAACAGGTGAAAAAACCGGACAGCTTGGACAGATGTTCAAGGATATTTCAAAAGACATTTCTTCAAAATTAGACAATGCTATAACCGCACTTAGTCGTGCATTTGAACCTGTAATGTTGTGTGTAATCGGTGTGGGCGTTGCAATTGTTGCTATTGCTATTGTTCAGATGTACACTAAATCATTTGAGAGCTTTTTCTAATTAAATTATTATAAAAATATTAATTTTTGCTGACTTCTGTTTTTTTGGAGTAAAATATACATAGAGTTAGTAAGATAAGGACAAACAATATGTGGGATTATTCCGAAAAGGTTATGGATCACTATAGAAATCCAAGAAACGTAGGGAAAATCGATGATGCTGATGCTGTTGGTAATGCAGGTTCTTTAACTTGCGGAGATCAGCTGAAAATATATTTAAAAATAAAAGACGGTATAGTAACAGATGCTAAATTTCAGACATTTGGCTGCGGTTCTGCTGTTGCAAGTTCAAGTATATTGACTGAAATGATTATTGGTAAATCTGTAGAGGATGTCCGCAAAATTACAAATAAAGATATTGCAGATGAATTAGGCGGCTTGCCTCCTGAAAAAATGCACTGCTCTGTAATGGGTTATGAAGCTTTAGAAGATGCCTTAAAAGGATATGTTGACAAAGATGATTTGAATCAGGCTCTAAATGTAGTTAACGGTAAGTCTGAAATTAAAGAAAAAATCGTATGTACTTGTTTTGGTGTAACCGAAAATGTTATATGGGAAGCTATAAAATTAAACGGTTTGACTACTGTTGAAGAGGTTACAAATTATACCAAGGCAGGCGGTGCTTGCGGTAAGTGTAAGTCTGCAATTCAGGATATAATTGATACTTATTATCATAAAGAAAAGAAAGTTAAGGAAGAAGCTCCTGTATTATCTCCTGCACAAAAAATCCTGAAAATTAACAATATTATAGAAAACCAGATTTCGCCCGAATTACAAAAAGACGGCGGAGATATTACGCTGGTTGATATTGTCGATAATAAAGTGAGTGTAAGACTCAGAGGAAGATGCTCAGGCTGTAGAAATTCAAATCTTACGCTAAAGGCGTTTGTTGAAACTACTTTGAAAAATGCCGTTGATAAAAATATTGAAGTAATTGAGGTAAATTAAAATGTCTGACAGGCTTATATATTTGGATAATAATGCTACAACACAGGTTGATGAACAAGTATTGGAAGAAATGTTGCCATATTTAAAAGGTGAGTATGCTAATCCGTCGAGTATGTACACTTTTGCCAAAAAGTCATCAAATGCTATAAAGGAAGCAAGGGTAAAAGTAAAAGAATTTGTTAATGCTGAAAGTGAAAGAGAAATACTATTTACTTCTTGCGGTACAGAAAGTGCCAATACGGCTATTCGTGGTGTTCTTTCCATGAATAAGGATAAACGTCATATAATAACAACAAAAGTTGAGCATCCTTGTGTATTAAATGTATACAAGTCGTTAGAAAAACAAGGTTATAATGTTGATTACATTGGTGTTAACTCAAATGGTGAACTGGATTTGGAAGAACTTTCAAATAAAGTCAACGGCGATACTGCTCTTGTTTCAGTAATGTATGCAAATAATGAAACAGGTGTTATTAATCCTATTGATAAAGTTTCTGAGATAATTAAAAGTAAAAATAAAAATACAAAACTATATGTTGATGCTGTTCAGGTTGCAGGAAAAATTCCTATAGATGTTCAGGCTTGCGGTGCGGATATGCTGGGTATCTCCGGACATAAATTTCATGCTCCAAAGGGTGTCGGTGCTTTGTATGTAAATTCAAAGACTATTATTACTCCTTTGATTATCGGTGGTCATCAGGAAAAAGGCAAAAGAGCAGGAACAGAAAATGTACCATATATAGCGGGTTTGGGTAAGGCCTGTGAAATTGCTCAGGAAAATTTACATTATGAGGCTACTGAAGTTAAAAGACTGAGGGATAAGCTTGAACAGGGTATTTTGAAAAATATATTCAATGCTCGTCTTAATACGGGGGTTGCAAACAGAGTTCCTAATACTACAAATATCGGGTTTGAATATGTAGAAGGTGAGTTGATATTACTGCACATGAGCGATTTAGGTATTTGTGCAAGTTCAGGATCTGCTTGTACTTCAGGTTCTCTGGAACCAAGTCATGTATTAAGAGCAATGAATGTCCCATTTACGGCTATACATGGCAGTATAAGATTTTCTTTGAGCAAATATACTACAGAAAAAGATATTGATTATGTTAATTCAGTTATGCCGGAGATTATTGAAAAAATAGTTAAGCTTTCTCCGTATCAAGATGAATTGGCTGAATTGAGACGCAGAAAAGGTGTTTAATTTTTGGGCAAATGCTCCTGCCAATGTTCATCAAGCTCCTTAATAAAACGATGTGCATCAATTACGTCATCGTATGTTATTGGTTCAGGTCCTTCCTGTACTTCAAGCGGTTCACTTTTTACTTCAAGATTTGATAACCCGACAAAGGCAACCCCGAAACTTTTGCCGCAATGTTGGCATATAAGATGTGCAACAAGTAATCCGCTTTCCTGACGTTTGATTTCTATAGAATTTTCATCAAACCCATTTTTGCAATATGAACAACATAGGTTTGAAAACATTATTTTAAGCTTATTTTTCATTCTTTTCAACATACCCTTATTATACAATCAACATAATAATTATTGTTTTTGGTTTGTCAAATATTCAAATTAGTATTATAAAATTAATTATTAAGAGGGTTTACATTTTTTTAAAAAGAGTTATAATATAACTGTAATGGTCTGATATATAACATGAAAAACTTTAGGAGGTTTATCATGGAAGCTATCAATTTAATCTTGTTCGGTTTCATTGTTTATACTGCGTTAATCGTAGTTCCAAGTATTTGGGAAGAGTTAACCACAGAAAACTAGAAACAGCAGAGCTTTTTTAGAATAAGAAAGCCTGAGGATTGAATTATTTTCTGCAAGATAATTTCGCCATTCAAGTTTTTACAGCTAAAATTAAGTGTAAAATGTACATTTTAAACGAGGTCTAATTCAGGACCTCGTTTATGCATTCATAAGCCACATCGGTTACAAAATTCATTGTTTCTCTATCAATTATCAGTGGCGGATTAAAGTAGATAACATCTCCAAGAGGTCTAAGAATTACACCTTTTTTAAGTGCTTTCTTGTATATTTGATATCCAAATCGCTGTTTGTAATCGAAAGGTTCTTTTGTCTTTGGATTTTTTACGAGTTCTATTGCATTGATAAGACCAATTGAACGTATTTCTCCGACATATTTGTAATCTGTGAATTTTTCTTTAAGCAGGTTGTTAAAATATACAGCATTTTCGTTTGCATTTTTCAATACGGTTCCGTCTGACATAATATCTAATACGGCATTAGCTGCTGAACAGGCAAGAGGGTTTCCGCTGTATGTATGCGAGTGCATAAATGCCTTACCCGAATTATAGTCAGCATAGAATGCGTCGTATATTTCTTGAGTTGTAACAGCTATAGACATTGGCATATAACCGCCTGTTAAACCTTTTGACAGGCACATAATATCAGGAGATACTTCTGCGTGGTCAAAAGCAAAAAATTTCCCCGTTCTGCCGTATCCGGTAGCTATTTCATCCGCAAGTATGTGAACATTGTATTGGTTACATAATTCTCTAAGCTTTTTAAGATAAAGCGGAGGATAAATTTTCATTCCGGCAGAACCTTGAAGCAGAGGTTCAACCACTATTGCACAAGTTTCATCTCCAAATTGTTCAAATGTTTTTTCGGCGTGTTCAAAGCATTCACAATCACAGTTATCTCTGCATTTACCGTAAGGACATCTGTAACAGTCCGGACCTTGTACTCTTACGATATCCATAAGTAATGGCTTGTATATTTTTGTATATAAGTCGCAGTCTCCAATAGATAAAGCTCCTATGGTTTCTCCATGATATGCATCTGTAAGTGCCATAAACCTTGTTTTTTGAGTATGTCCTACCTGCTGATGATATTGAAAGCTCATTTTCATGGATGATTCGATTGAAGATGAACCGTTATCAGAAAAATTAAATTTGCATAATCCTTTCGGGAGAACTTTGATTAATTTTTCACATAGTTCAATAGCTCTTTTATTTGAAAAATTTGCAAATATGACGTGTTCCAGTTCGTCAACCTGATTCTTTATTGCTTCATTTATTTTTGGGTTGCAGTGTCCCAACAGATTACACCACCATGAACTGATTACATCAATATATCTGTTCCCGTCGGTATCGTATAAATATATACCGTTTCCTTTTTCAATTACTATAGGAGGTAATTCCTCATAGTCTTTCATTTGTGAGCAAGGGTGCCAAATGTATTCTAAATCTCTTTCACTCCAAGATTTCATTTTTATATCTCCCTGAATATTCCAACTAATGTATTTTTATCAATTTCAATATCGCTTGAATTTTTTTCTACTGTAGCAATTACCGGTATATGTGTAAGTTTTTCTATTTGAATTTTATTATCGGTTTGCATTTTATCGGTTTTATCAAAATTGTTCAATATTATGCCATTTACCTTAATTCCGTGGTTTTTTGCATATTCGGCAGTTAATACTGCAGAATTTATTGAACCGAGTTCTGCCGGTGCAACAATGATTACATCAAGATGAAGTCCTTTTATTATGTTTTCTATTAAAAATGGTTTATTCCCTGATAAATTCATAGGACAAACTATTCCGCCTGCACCTTCTGTAACTATATATTCGTATTTATTCTTTCTGACTGAAAAATCTTTTTTTACAAATTCAAGATCTATCGGGTTATTTTCAATTTGTGAGGCAAGATGTGGTGATAATGCAGGCTTAAACATGTATGACACAAAGTCCTGAGCGTTGCCTTCAAGGTTTGCAATTTTTTTGACATAAGCACAATCTCCGGGAGTCAATATACCGTTAATCTCTTCTGCTCCGCTTAAAACAGGCTTATAATATCCGCAATTAAATCCGTAATCTTTCATTTTTTTTACCAGTAATGCTGATACGAAAGTCTTACCTACATCTGTTCCTGTTGCTGTTATAAATATTCCCTTAACCATAAATTTTAAAACCTCATACAAGTTTGATTTTATACCCAACATATTATAAGTTCAAGTCCGAAATTGTATATATACATAAAAGCCCTTCTGATACCTCAGAAGGGCTTTTATAAACTGATTGTTTCTATTTATGCAGGTTCTTCTGTTTTGTTTCCGCTTTTGTCAAGAAGGTTCTGTAATTTCTCTCTTATTTCATCGCCTTTCTTTTGCATTTCTTCTACAACATTATCGGCTTTAGATTGAATTTCTTTTACTGTTTCGTCTGCTTTAGATGCAGCTTCTTTTGCGGAATTTGCGAGAAGTTCCCTCGTTTCTTTTCCTGATTTAGGTGCCAATAGTATTCCTGCGATTGCACCTAATGCACCGCCTACAATAAAACCTGCTAAAAATTTTGATGCTGACATAGTATTTACTCCTTTTCTTTTCAGTAATGATAATAACAAATTTTTCTTTTAATTGAATTGCCTTAAAGTAGTATTATTTTTTTGTAAATAATTTCCACATTGTTCCAAAACCGTTAATTATACCTGAGAATAGTGAACTTGTTATTTCTTTGGTTTTACCAAAGGTATTTTCAACGGCATCTTTTATACTGCCCATATTCGTATCAGTATTTTTTACTATACTGTTAACGGATTGAAGAGTCTTTTGTAACTCGTCCAATGTAGGTTTTAACTCAGTATTTAGCATAACTGATGTCTGATTAAGGTTTTTAACCAGTGATGACAAATCAATTAGTAGTTTTACGATGAATACGGCTATAACAATAAACAGTATTCCCGTTATCCAGGCTAAAAATGTTAGCCCGTGGTTTAATGCAACTTGTGATAAATCCATTTTATTTTCCTTATTTATTAGTATTCAAAATCATTATCTGCGGATTCTAATTCTTTAGCTTTTTGCAGTTTTTGTGATTTAAGCATATTGTTAAATTTTCTGAACTGTCTTTCCAGTTTATATTTTGCTAAATCAACCGATTCAAGAGCCTGTTTTTTAGCTTCTTGAATAGAAGGTGCATTCTTTTCGTAGAATTCACAAGCGGCTTCTTTCAGCTTTTGTCTTGATTCTTCTCCCGGTTTTGGGGCATATAATACTCCGGCAACAATGCCGCCAACTACACCCGCAAGCAAACCTAACCCGAATGCCAACGATTTATTTTTGCACATAGTTTCCTTCCTTTCACTTAATGAACTTATTATAACATATTTTTATATTTTGACAAGGCTCTTAGGCAGGAATGCTTGTCCAGAAATCTTTTAGAATTAATCCATATTGCAATATTGCGGCTGCTTTTTTAAATCTTATTTTGAGTACAAATAAGATTGCATATATTAGAACCAGATTTATCATTTTACGTCTTAACTCAACTTTTTTCTTTGTAAAAAATCCGGTAATATTACCAATTATGTTTTGAGTCGTTTTCAGAATGTTTCGTACTTCAATAACTGTTTTTACTAAATCTGTACCGCAGTTAAGAATATCAGCCTTGGCACAATTTACTTTTTTATCACACTTTAACACCAGACTTATTATAAACCCTGTTATTATTAGTTCTGCTATAAAAATTGTTGCAATAAATACATACATTTTTATTTTCCTGAAATTTGTATTATTATAATACTATATTATATTAGATAAGATGTTATTTTAAAATACGTCTAAAGGATTATTTATGTTAGATAATTTAAAATTTTACCTGTCATTATTGATTGCAAGAAGTGCTTATATGGGTGTCCGCTTATTGGCACATTCTTCGGGAACTTCTTTTGCAGGTAAGACAGTTTTAAAATTTTATCCAAAATTTTTATCTCATTGCAGCAAATATATACATGAGGGCATTGTTACCGTATCCGGAACTAATGGTAAAACAACGACCTCCGGTCTTGTTTCTCATATACTCAATACTGCAAAAAAATCCGTTATACACAATCTAAAGGGTGCAAATATGCTGACAGGTGTTGCAAATGTGTTTGCACTGGAGTTAGCTCCGTCAAAACGTTTTGATTACGCAGTTATAGAATCTGATGAAGCGTATTTACATAAACTGTATGATTATATGAAATCTGATTTTCTGATAGTGACTAATCTCTTTCGTGATCAACTTGACAGATATGGAGAATTGGCGACTACTGCTTCGTATATTCAAAAAGCAATTGATAAAAATAAAAATCTGAAATTAATTTTGAATGCTGATGATCCTTTGGTTTCTAATTTTGGTAAAAATAGAGATGATGTTGTATATTACGGATTTGAAGATGTTGAATACTGTTATGAGGTCGATAAATCCAATGCTCCGACTGAAGTTTTCAACTGTGTATGCGGAAAGCCATTAGAGTATTCAAAGCGTTTCTTTGCTCAACAGGGGCATTATTCTTGTTCTTGCGGGTATAAAAGACCGGAGTGTAAATATAAAGCATCAGTAAAAGTTTATTCGGATTATTCAGAGATAAGAGTAGAGGATAAAATATTTGTAACTCATCTTGTAGGATTATATAATGCATATAACGCATTGGCAGCGATTATATTTGCTCTTGAAAATGCTTTTTCTTTTGAGGTTATTCAGGAAGCATTAAATTCCTATAAATCTGTTTTTGGCAGGACTGAAAAAAGATTGATTAACGGACATCAAACATTAATTCAGCTGATAAAAAATCCTACAGGTGCAAGTGAAGTACTTAAAACTGTTGATTTGAATTCAAATATTGTAATTGCTATTAACGATAATTATGCTGATGGCAGAGATATTTCATGGCTTTGGGATAGCGATTTTGAGCAATTAAAAAATGCTAAAAAACAAGTTATTGCTTCGGGAATAAGGGCAAATGACATGGCTACAAGATTAAAATATGCCGGAATTCCTCAGAAAAAAATAGTTATCGAACCATCTGTAAAAAAGGCAATTGAACTTGCAACAAACGGTGCAGATAAGTCCGAAAATGTTACAATTTTGCCGTCATATACAGCGTTGTTGAAAATTAATAAGGAGAAATTTGAATAATGTTACTGGGTGTAAATATTGATCATGTTGCTACATTAAGAAATGCCAGAGGGGGAGTAGAACCTGACGTTATCAGTGCCGCACTGATTTGTGAAGCTAACGGCGGAACATCCATTACTACCCATTTAAGGGAAGACAGACGCCATATAAAAGATGAAGATGTTTATACTCTTATAAAAACCATAAAGACAAAATTAAATCTTGAAATGGCAATGGCGGATGATATTCAAAAAATTGCTCTTGAAATCAAGCCGCATTCAATATGTCTTGTTCCGGAAAAACGTCAGGAAATTACTACTGAAGGCGGTTTAGATGTTGCATGTCAGTTAGATAGAGTTAGAGGGTTCATCAAGCCTTTATTGGATGCAGGTATTATTGTAAGCCTTTTCATCGATCCTGATGAGGCACAGGTTAAAGCTTCGGCAAATACAGGTGCACAGTTCATAGAAATGCATACCGGCAGTTATTCAGAGGCTTTCGGAACTGATAGGGAACAGGAGGAATTTTTGAAACTGAAAAATTCAGCACAGCTTGCTCAGTCGCTTGGTTTGACTGTTAATGCAGGACATGGGCTAAATTATGAAAACGTACACAGAATGCACGAAATTGAAGGATTGTATGAACTTAATATAGGACATAGCATAATTTCAAGGGCTGTATTTACAGGGTTGCCGGAAGCTGTTTCAAAGATGGCTGAATTGATAAAATAAAGGATTTTTGCGTTATGAAATCAAAAGAAGAAATAATTGAAGAAATGCAGTTGGTAGTTGCTCAGATGAAGGCGGATGATATTGAAGAAAATCCTGATTCCGAAATAGAGTCATTTGAGTGTGATTGCTGCGGTCAGTTAAAGTGTCTTGCAGGTTCCGTAGAATATAGCGGTTACAGGTTATGCAATGATTGCGTACTGTTAGCCGAAACCGGATTTGCTCTCGGTAAAATTAAAAATGTCGAAGAACTGGTTGACGCAATGGAAGATACCAGACTTGAGGGATTGTGTAATATAATAAAAGAAGAAGAACGTAAGGCTAATAACTAATATCTATCCTCCAATTAAACGATTTTACTTTACCGTTGATGCAAAAACTGATATAATTTCTGATGTTCATGAATTATTAAGGATTTGCATTGAAAAGGTTTATTAGAAATATTGATTGGAATTTATTGTTTGTTGTAATGCTGCCGTTATTATTTTGTTTTGCAGTAAAGTTTTCTGTCACACATATACAGAGCAGTATTTGTATTTTTAAATTTATAACAGGACATGATTGTATCGGCTGTGGTATGACACGAGCATTAAATGAGATTTTAAATTTGAATTTTGCAAGTGCTTATGCGTATAATCCAAGAGTTTTTATAGTTGCACCTTTGCTTGTTGTTGCGTGGGTTCAGACTTTAAATATAGCATTAAAAGAAAATAAAAAGTATCACTATAAAAGTGGTTATGTAGAAAGAGAAGAATAAAAGGAGGTAGATTATGGAAAATCAAAAAGATTACACTGTGACATTGTTATTATCATTCTTTTTAGGTGGTTTTGGTGTTCACAGATTTTACACAGGTCATATCGGCTTAGGAATTTTACAATTATTGACACTAGGCGGTTGCGGTATCTGGGCACTTATTGATTTTATCAGAATTTGTTTTAACAACTTTAAAACAGCAAGCGGACAAGATTTAGCAAAACCTAATCTTCAGTTAGGTAAAATTTTCTTCTTCGTATGGATTGCATTGTTTATTCTGGGTATTTTATGCAATACACTATCACTGGGTACTTTATTTGCAGGTTAAGAGGTATTAAAATATGGGTACTAAAAAATGTATACATTGCGGCACTGAAATTGATGAGGCTGCTACAAGATGTTATAAATGTAAAGAGTGGCAGACAGATTCAACTGATGCTCAGCAAAACTCTTTATTTGAACAGGATGCACCGCAAGACTTTTTGCCAACAGCATTGTTCGCTTGGTTCTTAGGTGCATTTGGTGTGCACCGTTTTTACACAGGCAATATCCCGATTGGTGTTGCACAGCTGTTAACATTAGGCGGGTGCGGAATATGGACTTATATTGACTTTATTTTGATTTGTTTTAACAAATTTAAAGACGGGCAAGGCAGACATTTGGCTAAATATAGTCCTAATATAGGTATTACACTATTTGTATTATCTCTAATTCCGTTAGTACTGATACTGTTTGTCATAATTATGGCCTTTATTGCTGCAGCGTTGGCGGTAAAATCATAAGAGGAGAGTGAAGTTATGTCAGGATTAAAATGTCCGTATTGCGGATGTGAAATATCAGGTACTGAAACGAAATGTTCTTCTTGCGGAAATGACTTGATAACTCAGTGTCAGTTCTGTAAACAGTCAATATCGGTTTACGAAGAGGTTTGCCCGTATTGTTCGACCAGATTAAAGAAGAAAAGTTATAAAAACTGGTTTTATGGTGTCGGACTTGCTTTGAGTATAATGTGGGCATCGCTGATGAGCGGAATAATTGTTGTTTTTGTTCATTATCCGACTTTGCTTAAATATACAAGCAAACGTGGTGATGATTGTGCAACTTCATTTATTGAGTTATGCTTTAAACTTGTGATTGTAACTTGCGTTCCTTATATAATATCACTTGTTAAAAAGTATAACGTTAAGGCATCTGTTATTTCGTTAGTAATAAATATCATCCTTGCAATAGCATTTTCAGTTTATGTATTGCACTTGAATGTGTTAGCAAGAGCTCATTAATTATAAATAAAATATAAAAAACGGGCCGACAAATGTCGACCCGTTTTATTTTGCAAATTTATGTTATTGTCTTGCAGAAATTGCGTTAGCGATAATTTCCATTTCTTCGAGTGAAGCATAAACAGCATGACAACCACAGTCAACATATAAAATTTGACCTGTTGTACCTGTTGATAAATCAGAAGCTAAGTACAAACCTGCTTTACCAACATCTTCAAGTGCAG
>Ga0247611_10008708_pt1 | contig 12426 bp, 15 predicted proteins | sample 177DNAGHGhighgp2_FD_192422 | JGI IMG/M metagenome (GOLD analysis project Ga0247611, IMG submission 192422) | Sheep rumen microbial communities from Palmerston North, Manawatu-Wanganui, New Zealand - 1770 DNA GHGhigh gp2 | ecosystem: Host-associated > Mammals > Digestive system > Stomach > Rumen... | reverse complement strand
GAATAATTGATTGGCGTTGTACGGCTGATTATAGAAAAGATAGTGCTCTATGGAATATACTGCAAAGAAATTAAAAAGGAGGACCTTGGAAAGAAAATGGAATTTTTAGAATTAGCAAAACAAAGATTTTCATGTAGAATGTACTCAGATAAGAAAGTTGAGAAAGAAAAAATAGATAGAATATTGGAGGCTGCAAGAGTTGCACCAACTGCAAGAAACTATCAACCTCAAAGAATTCTTGTACTGACAGAAGAGGAAGAATTAAAAAAATTATCAGCTTGTACACCATATGGATGGAATGCACCGGTTATTATGATAGTGTTTTATGATAAGGAAAAATCATATAAAAGAGACAGTTATGATAATAAAGAATTTGGAGACATTGATGCAAGTATAATTACAACTCATATGATGTTTGAAGCTGAAGATTTAGGACTTGGCACAACATGGATTGGAGCATTTGACCCTAAAAAAGTAATGGAGATTTATAATGTCCCACAAAACTTTGTGCCGGTTGCAATTTTACCAATAGGTTATCCATCAGATGACGCACATCCTAGTAAATTGCATACAGAAAGAAACGAAAAATCAGAATTCGTACATTGGAATAAATGGAACTAAGAAGGTCTGTCCCTTTTGACAATTTTCTGTCATTAAGGGTCGGCCCTAGGAGGAAATATGAAAGCAAACACCTTATTAATAATTGTAATAATAATAATCGTGGCAATAGGTTCAATTAGATTGCTTAACAAAACAAATTATGAGCAAGAGATGGCTGAGGACGTACATTCTGGCGAGCCAAGCATAACTTTGGAAGAAGGCAATCTAAGAACTTTGGATGGACGGAAAAGTAATATTGGTTAAAGGGGAAGCGTTTAATCCTAAAGATATTGCCACAGCTAAGAATGGTTTAGATGAAGATATTTCAGATAAAATTTCGATTGAAGGAAATTTAGATACGAATACAACCGGAAATTATACATTAGTCTATTCCGTGGAAGATGATAGCCATAAAAAAGCCGAATTGGATATGGAGTTCGAAGTACGCGAGGAGTTGAGCAATGGTTTACCGGTACTGATGTATCATTTCTTTTATTCAAAAGATGATCCTAATTATATAGGCAAGACACCAGATAATAATCTTCTTATGGTAGAAAGATTTAGTGAGCAAATGCAATATTTAATAGATGATGAGTTTTATTTCCCATCATGGCAAGAAGTCATAGATTACATTGATGGTAAAACAAAACTTCCCCAAAAGAGTGTGGTACTAACTGATGATGATGGAAACCATACATTTTTCGCACTGGCTGTTCCAGTATTGCAGGAAAAACGAATTCCAATGACTTCATTTGTAATAACTAGCGATAATGGTGATAGGCTAAAAGAAGAATATGATTACGTTAATTATCAGTCACATTCCGATAAGATGCATACATCTGGAGCTAATGGAAAAGGTGCAATGGTAAATTGGAATAGTGGTGAAATATTGAAAGATTTAAAAACTTCTAAGGATAAAATAGAAACTTCAACTGGTAAAGAATGTAATGTCTTCTGTTATCCATTTGGCCATTATAACGAAATAGCAATGGAAGCACTAGCTGAAGCAGATTTTGATTTAGCATTTACTGTTGAGGGGGGACGTGTTAGAGTTGGAGCAAATAAATTAAAACTACCACGAGTTAGAATTAATGGAAACACAACTCTTAATCAATTCAAAGAAGCTGTAAAATAGAAATGCTAAAATAGTAGATTTATGATTTTTGATAATGCAATTGAAGTTTACATAAAAACATGTTATAATCAAGGTATGCGTAGCATAGAAAACGTAGCTTTTGTACTAAATTCAAATTCGTTATTTAGGAGGACAACATGAGCATGAAGGTAGAATGTGTAAAGGGCGTTCTTGGAGAAGTGGTAGGAAAAACACAGCGGCTTACTACAACGCATAACCAGGAAAATGAGCAATTGGTTGGAGTCCAGCTTGTTGAATACAGTGGTCAGGAAGTTACAGTCAAGTTGTTTTTTGATGAAGTCAATTCGGATGTGACTCCGGACCAGATTGTTTTCATGGTCTATAATTCAGAAAAGAAAAATTCTGCAGACAACACAGTATCAACCTGCAGAGTTATTCTTCCTGGATACAATCTGAGAGCTTTTTTCCTGCTCGATGCGGAAAAAGAGATCGAGGTCTCGGTGTTTGATTCTAAACACAAGTGAAAGGCACTGAGGCTGATTGCATTCATATTCAATTGCTACACATTGTGGCGCCCTGGAATTACAGGGCGTCACTTTTCTATATTTTCTATATTAGTTCTTTAAACACAAATATATAGGTTTTTATAGAAATAATTAAAATAAAAGGGTTGAAGTCAACATAAAACGGTGCTATAATCAAACATATGTAACTTATAGTAGAGTGTTTTACCAATATAGGAGGATAATACTGTGAAAACAGAATATGTAATTGGAACGATTGATGAAATCACAAGAAAAGCACAGGATGTTGTTACCGCAAACAACGCTGTTTGGGAGCGGTTGGTTAACGTCCAGGTTACTGAGTTGGATAATCAAAGTGTGACTCTTGAGATGAAATTTAATTTCGTGGCTGATCCGGCTTCAATGAGACACCAGGTAATCTCAATGAACTTTATGTGTGGCAGGCTGGACTTGGATGATATGTTGTCAATCAGCAATCGATTGCTTCCGCGGCATGATCTGAGTGCAATGTTTATTCATAAGGGAAAAAGAGAAATCTATGTGTTGGTGTACGAGGAGAAGCAGCCTTAAAGTTGTTTAATCGTAAGCATAACACTGTAGCATGACACTTTGTGGCATCCCAGAATTCTGGGGTGTCACTTTTTGTCATTATGAAAAATATATGAGTAATGGTTGTGATTAACATAACTTTGTGGTATAATTATTTCACATAATTTTTGAAATGTAGTATTTTTGAAAAAGTGGATGGTTCGAAACTAGTAATTTCATTAAATTTCAACTAGAATTGTACAGGAGGAAAAAATGAGCTTAATAGGAATTGACGAACGGATTGGGAATTTGCCGGGTGTTAGCTGGTATTTACCATCCGATGTATACGATCGAAATGATGGTGAGCGGTTAGTTGAAACCAAGTTTGTAATGGAAGATGGTGGATTCTACACACTTGATCTGTTATACAATAGTGTAGCAGATACATATCCCATTGATCAGCACATTATGGTAACCTGCAGTGTTGATGGCTACTATAGAGTTGAAAGATGCGTGAACATTGTAAAGTCATTAATGGGAAGAGATTATGAATTGCTTGATGTCACTTCTTACATCAAGAATAACAAGAATACGGTTATTATGATTTTTGTTGGTGTTGAGAAGATGGCTCATGAATTCAGTATCCCAGAGAGTAATGGCAAATTTATTGTTGAAAAAATCAGCTGTTTTATTAATGAGTTAAATGAAAAGGCTCAGAAACTTATTGATCAATACAATCGTGATGGTGATCAGCTGGTTTATGTGAATCCTACTATGTTCTATGGGGATTTGGTCGCAGTAAAACTGGGATTTGAGAGTATTCCAGGTTCTTTTAAAGAGAAACGCCAGGGCGTCATCTTTACCATTGAATGTGATGGTCGCGAAGTACCTCTTGAGGAGGGATACATCAAAGAGAATCATGGTAGCTACAAAATGAATGTGGCTATTGTTGATTATGTGAAAGCAACTTGTTAATATGTCACCAATTAGGAGGATGAAATCATGTACGAAATTGTTTTCAAAATGCGGAAAGCCAGTGAAATTGAACTTGAAAGAGTTGCAAATGAGCTGCTTCGTGAAACCAACGAAGGATACCGCAGGTGCGCAAAGCTGATCGAACTTTGGATAGGCTATGACGAAGAAGATAAGCAATTTGTTATCAATACGAAGTTTCTTCTTCAGCCTGATGAAATCCAGCAGAAATTATGCATCTCCAAAATTGATCCGGAATATGTTGAAGGCCATATTCATAATAAGATCATAACATATGTTGATGAGTTTAAACTTCAGTTTTCATATGTAAGCTCATTTCGTGGAGACAGCATCGTAGCACTGTGTTTTGAGAAGTAATCAAGGATCTATAAGGATTATTATACTACAGTATATTGTGGCACCCCAGAAATTTTGGGGTGCTACTTTTTGTTATAAGTACTTCTTGTAGTATACATAAAAAAGTGATATAATTATAGATGTCAGTAGTAGTAAATGTAGTATTTAATTGGATGACAGGTTAATCATTAACAAGCACAATTAAAGAAAGGAAAAAAGATGATTGAAATTGTACGGAGCTGTCAGTATTTAGAAATTAATTCGATGATTAATAATGTGCTCTTGGAAGAGAACCCGAAGTGCCGTAAGCTGATCCATGTGAATATCGAGCATCAATACGATGATACCTGCAGCGTTAAATTCTTCTTTGTACAGGAGGATGCCGCAGTTGATCAGAAGGTTGTTGTAATCAAGCTTGAAACATGGGAAAACTTCCGGGAAAGCTACGTAGACGAAAACGTAAAGAAATTGAAAAAGGAGGGCTACGACATTCAGTTTTGGCAGGCGGAAACATTGAGCTTGAAGTGCTTCACCGTACTTTGCTTTGAAATGTAACACAATCCAAAACAAAGATATTGCGCTATTAAAAGAGAAATATTTGTCAAGGTTACTTAGTGATATGAAAAGAAAGGAAAATTATGCATGAGAGAATTTACCATTGTCGTTTTGTAGACTTGGAGGATATTATCAATGGCTTTACAGCAGATGAAAATGTTCGAGGCAATAGGCTCATTCAAGTGCAGATTATCCGAAGCCATGGTACATTTTGTGAGGTGAAAATGTGTTTTTTGCACGTTGATGAGTTTCTTGATCAGAAGGTTGTGGTACTCAAGATTGATAGTTTTGTTTTCAAAGAGTGCAGGATTGAAGAAACCATTGAGGAGTTTAATGAGTACAAACTCCAGTTTCGATACGACAGGGATTTTCGCGTAAGAAATTTCGTTATTCTTTGCTTTGAAAGGTGATAACGAACTTAAGTAAGACATCCTACTACAGAAATGTGTGGCACCCTAGAATTCTAGGGTGTCACTTTTGTTATTTGTTGATTTTTTTTAAAATAATTGATATGATACATGCAAATGAAGAAGAAAGGAGAAATATATGGAAGGAGCAAAAGTATTTTTTTGTAGAGATATTACACCTGAAAATGTTGTAAAAATGTATAAAATGCTTGGAAAAGAACTTAAAGGAAATGTAGCTGTAAAAGTTCATTCAGGCGAAGAGGGAAACCAAAATTATTTAAGGCCAGAATTTATGAAAAATATTATAGAATATGTAAATGGAACAGTTGTAGAATGTAATACAGCATATGCTGGAGAGAGAAATACTACCGAAAAACATTTAAAAACAATAGAAAATCACGGATGGAGTAAATTATATAAATTTGATTTGCTAGATGCTGAGGGACCAGATGTTGTTATTCCAGTTGCAAACGGTAAAATTTTAAAGGAAGACTATTTGGGAAAGAACATTGAAAAATATGATTCTATGCTTGTCCTTTCACATTTCAAGGGTCATCCTATGGGAGGATTTGGAGGTGCATTAAAACAACTTTCAATAGGTTGTGCATCGTCTCAAGGGAAAGCCTGGATTCACTCAGCTGGTACAAACAAGGATCAATATACACTTTGGAGTAATCTTCCACCACAAGATAGTTTTTTGGAATCAATGGCAGATGCTGCTTCAGCAGTAGTTAATTATTTCAATGGAAACATGGCATTTATTAATGTTATGGCTAATATGAGTGTCGATTGCGACTGCTGTGCAGTAGCCGAGGATCCTTGTATGAAAGATATAGGAATACTTGCATCACTTGATCCTATAGCTATTGATCAAGCTTGCATTGATTTAGTTATTAAGTCAGATGATCCGGGAAAAGAACATTTCTTAGAAAGAGTCAATTCAAGACATGGAACTCATACAATTGATAGTGCTGCTGAACTTGGATTTGGTTCAAAAAAATATGAATTGATAGAAGTATAGTTTAATGGAAAGAATAAAAAAAATATTTGGAAAATATAAATTTTTCTTATCAGATATGTTTTTAAATATGGTTGGTTTTGGTATTTATATTGTAAGCCAACAAATTTTATTGCTGCCAATTTTAGCGAAAATTGTTGAAGATGAAGTATATTCTAGTTTTGTGCTCTTTTTATCCATTCTTAATGTCGTTTGTAATGTTGTTGGAGGAGAACTTGGAAATACAAGGTTAGTAAGAGATTCTGATTATAAAGAAAAAGAAATTATGGGAGACTTCTCGAGAATATTTATAGGAGCTTCTTTATTGGTAGCAGCAGTTGTACTACCGATATTGATTTATTTAAAGTATTCTATAATAGGAAGTCTTATCTTGATAATTACTATTTTACTTGCAAATGTGAGACTATATTCACTATGTTATTATAGACTTCAAAAAAAATATAAAAAGGTAATCATTCAAAATGCAATATACTTGCTAGGAATAGTAATTAGTTTAGTAGTGTTCTATTTATTGAGAATCGTGTATTTATTATTAATTATTCCAGAAATTTTGTGTACAATATATGCGTTTTTCAATTCAGATATATTTAGGATGAAATTGAAAAAAACTGACGAAATGAAATTGACTGTTAGAAGGTTTTCGGAACTAGGAGCAGTTTCCTTTTTGACAAATATGATGAATTACTTTGACAAATTTATTATATATCCAATGTTTGGCGCAACAGCAGTAGCAGTCTATTATGCGGTAAATTCAATGTCAAAAATAACGAGCTTAATTACAAATCCTATGTCAAGTGTTATTCTGTCATGGGTTTCAAATACTGATGGAAAAAAAGACAAATCAAAAATTATGAAAATGATGATGATTGCAAATATTCCTGTTATTTTAGGTGTAACAATTATTACCATTCCATGCACATATATTGCACTTCGAATATTATACAATCAATACTTAGCCCAGGCACTTGTACTTATAATCCCTATTTCAGTTGCTTCCGGATTTGGAACAGCCAACAGTCTGATAAAATCAGTTTTGCTAAAATATATGGATTCAAGAAAATTGCTTATTTTATATAGTTTGTATTTTGTAATCTTTGGAGTAAGTAGTTATTTTTTGGTGAAAGCATTTGAGCTTACTGGATTTGCATTTGCTAATCTTATATCTAAGGTTATACTATGGGGAATGCTTTTGATAGGTGGTAGGGCCATCCCTTAATGACAGAAAATTGTCAAAAGTGCCAGGCCTAGTTAAGTAATAAAATAAATAATAAAGTAAGGGCTGTCCCTTTTGACAATTTTCTGTCATTAAGGGACGGCCCTAAATTTTACTTGAAAAATAGAGAAAAAAGTATTATTATGTATGCGTAATGTTGAAATATGCATCGAAGGGAGGCATTATGAAAGCAACTCGGAATTTGTTCCTTTTAATAGGAGAAAGAACTACAGTAGGTTCAATACTGGAGAAACTTTCCTTTAAGGGACTTGTAACAGCACCACTTGGGACCAAGGTAGACAACAATTATTTAGATGAAGCATTCGACAAGAATAAAAGTGTGGTTTGTTATTCTAATGACTATGTTGGAGACTCTGGTTCCGAAAAAACAGTACGAGAAAGACGGATATACAGGATTTATACATCCAAGATATATAACCAAGCGCATGCTACGATTTTGGATGGGATTGAAGAACCCATCGAAAAACAGTTTGCACGTGTGGTAAGTGACTTTGGATGTGATATTGGTGATCTTAAATCCAATGTCCCTGTATCAAGCGATGAAACCGCATCAAAGGCAACATGTGCCTACTGCAAATATCAAAATGGTTATGCTGGTGGAAATGATCGCATAATATATAAAAATAATTCTTTCTTTGTGCTGGCGACTTTTGGTCAATTTGATAATGGTCAACTTATTATTATCCCTAACAGACATATTATGTCTAATGCTGAACTTACAGCTGAAGAGTTAGTTGAGTTTAAGGAGGTTCTCGAGGATGTTGAGTATCTTATTAAACTTACTTATTCAAAGGATATGATACTGGTATGGGAAAATGGAAGTGGCACTGCAGGGAAAACAAAGGCAAAAGATTCAGTTGTGCATGCCCATGTGCATGTGTACCCGTCTGTTCTTACAGCAGAAGAAGTTGAAGAAACTTCTGGGCTCATATTCAAAGACATCTCTTTGAATGAACTTGAGGAATATGCTGATGTTCCGTACCTTCTCATAAGAAGCGAGAAAAATCACGATGTTTGGAAGATCTGTCCAACTAATGACGTTTATGTTCCAAGACAGTACATTAGAGCTTATGTTGCTGAAAAGATGGGTATCAAGGATGAAACGTGGAATTGGAGAAAATATCCGTTCCATGACAGGATTCGAGAGACTGTTTTGCAGATCAGAGATGTAGTTATTGCTAATCAGGATAAACTTCCCGAAAGGGTAAGGAAAAATACTGCTTGTCTTATTGAACAATAATTTATCGAGAGATTTCATGAATTGCTAACTAGAAAAGAGAATTTTCTTTATGTACGAGTGTACATGGAAAATTCTCTTTTCCATTTTATAGGTCTGTCCCTTTTGACAATTTTCTGTCATTAAGGGACGGCCCTAAATTTTACTTGAAAAATAGGGAAAAAAGTATTATTATATATGTGTATCGTTGAAATATGCATAGAAGGGAGGCATTATGAAAACAACTCGGAATTTGTTCCTTTTATCAGGAGAAAGAGAAACAGTAAAATATGTACTGGATAAACTTTCTTTTAAGGGACTTGTGACAGCATCGCTCGGAACCATGGTAGACAACAATTACTTAGATAGTGCATTTGGTAGAAATAAAAGTGTCGTATGCTATGCACGTAATTATGTCATGGACTATGATATTCAGAGAACGGTGCAGGGAAGACGGATCCACAGGATTATTGTGTCCAAGACTTATCAACCAATTAAACAGTTCATTTTTGTGGGTTCGGAAGAACCTGTTGAAAAACAGTTCGCTCGTGTTGTGAGCTTCCTGGGCTGTGAAATTGGCGACCTTAAGACTAATACTGCGGACACGCATGAGGATAGCTCGGTCGTAGGTACGTGTGACTACTGTGATTACCTTAGAGGGGTTTTTATTGGTAGTAAACGACTTATATACAGAAGCAAGCTTTTCGTTATTCTTGCAACTGTTGGGCAGTTTGAGCACGGTCAGCTTCTTGTTATTCCTATTAGACACATCATGTCCAACGCGGAACTCACCGACGAGGAAATGGCTGAGTTCAAAGAAGTACTTGAAGATGCAGAGTATCTTATCAAGATTACTTATTCAAGGCCTTCGATTCTCGTATGGGAAAACGGTAGCGGACGAAGTGGAGCAAACAAAGCTAAGGACTCAATCGTTCATGCACATGTCCATGTGTATCCAACTAAGCTTACAGCTGAAGAAGTCGCAAAAACTTCAGGTCTCACTTTTGAAAACATTTCCTTGGAAGACATTCGAAAATACGCGGAGAATCCATACCTTCTCATGAGAAGTGAAAGGAATCACGACGTATGGAAGATTTGTCCTACAAATGATGTTTTTGTACCGAGACAGTACATTAGAGCATATGTGGCTGAAAAAGCTGGCATAAAGGATGAAACATGGAATTGGAGAAAATATCCATTCTATGGCAAAATCCAGGAGACAGTTATTCAGATCAGGATGGCTGTTAGCAAAAATTGGAATTCGGCACCGGAAAGGATTAAGCAAAACATGGTGTTTTTCGAGTAACGAGTAACTTCATAAACAATGGCCCGAAGAGAGAACTTTTTATATGTACAAGTGTACATGAAAAGTTCTCTTTTCACATTTTAAAGAGTGAAAAATTGATAAACATAGCAATTCTTTTTTCGTTTGCTTTTTTCCATTTCGTATGATATAGTGAAATCCGTATAGGTGTATTAAAAAATAAAATATGTAAGAGAGGTAGCGATGAAACTTGTAGCAGAAGGCATTTTAGCTTTTATTTTACTTTTTGTTCTTCCAACGATAGTAGGTGGAATAATCAAATACTTTTATTTTAAGGACAATGGTAATGATAAGAAAGTTAATATGCTTTTTTTTAGTTTTGCTTTTGGATATTTAACAGAATTTACAGTTTTTGAAATTATAAGTGTGCCACTTATTTTATTGGGGGCTAGTTTCTCTGTGATGGTATGGTGTTTTGTTATATGGAACATCGTGCTTTGTGCTTATTCAATATATTTGAATTATTTTAAAGACAGAAAAAATAGTAGTATAAAAAATGATTTCATAAAACAATGTGAAAATATAAAAAATCTTTTTTCTAATAAAACGACACTCGCCTTGACTATTGCGGCAGTTATTTTAATTGGGATTCAGATTTATGTGCCAACGGTTTATATGCATGAGGATGATGACGACATTTTTTATGTTGGAACAGCGGTAACAAGTTTATACGAAAATTCGATGTTTAAAGTAAACCCTAGAACTGGTGAGGATGTGGGAATAGAATGGAAATATGTTTTGGGGCCGTTCCCATTATACAATGCGGTTATTTCAAGGCTAATTCATATTCACCCAACAATTACCGCACATACTATTTTGCCAGGAGCATTTATTCTTCTATGCTATAGTGTACTTTATTTGTTGGCTAAAAGATTATTTAGGGATGATACCAATAGTGTAATTCTGTTTATCGTATTTATGTCACTAATTAATATTTTTGGAAATTATTCGATAAGGACACCTTCGACATTTTTATTATTTAGAATTTGGCAAGGAAAAGCAATGCTTGCAAATTATATAATACCAATGGTTTGGCTCCTTTGGCTTATGCAAGAAGACGAAGAAAATAGATTTAGCTATGTACTATATGTAATTGCGGTATTTGCAGCAACATTTACAACAACTATGGGAATGGTTTTTGTTCCGTTGATTTTATGTGTTTTAGCATTGATAAGATTTATACAGGATAGGAACTTTAAAAGAGCGTTTTCCACGGCTTTATGCTGTTCACCAATTGTTATATATGGAGTAATTTTTTTGGTTGGTAACCTAATAGAGATGCTGTAGATGATATGCATGATAAAATTATAAAAAAAAATAAAGTAAGGATGCCATTATGTTTGAAACTCAATTTGAAAATTTAAAAATTACATTTAACGAAGTCAAAGGTACAGGTATGTTTCTGGCTTTGTATATTGTAGCAATTTTATATTTGTTTTTTAATGAAAAGGATGAAAAGAGAAAAAGATTATTTTGCTATAGCTCTGTACTAATAGTTTTTATTGTAATGAATCCAATTTTTAACAAACTAGTTGGCGGTGTTTTCAGAAAAACTATATATTGGAGATTTTTTTGGTGCCTTCCAATAGGATTTACTTTAGGATATGTAGGTACTATGCTAGTAAAAAATATTGATGTAGATACAGATATAGATAATAAAAAAACCAATACTAAGATTAAAAAAATTATAGTAGGTGTTGTCTTGTCGGTTCTTATTATGATTAGCGGAAAATTGGTTTTTAATGATACTAATTATCAAAAGGTTAATAATTGGTACAAGCATACGGACGAAGATGTTTTCATTGCTCACCAGATTGCTATTGATAATGAAGAATATAAAAGAGTTATTTGCCCAATGAAGCTTAACAATCATTTGAGACAGATTGAACCAAGCTTGGTTATGGCCTATCCTAGAGTGGCAAGTGGCGATTACAAGGATTATCCACCGTTCTTTGGAGTAATGACGGGAAATGTTGAGTTTATAGATAAATATGCTACTGATAATGATTTCAATTATGTTATATTTGAAAAGTCTATTACTCTAACTGCGCCGATGGAAAATGCTGGATTTCACTTAATCTATGAAACTGAGCACTACAGAGTTTATAAAAAATAGAAAAATAGGGCCGACCCTTATTGACAGAAAATTGTCAAAAGTGCCAGACCTATATATACAATTATACAAAAATTAAAGTGAAGGGGTGTCCCTTTTGACAATTTTCTGTCAATAAGGGTCGGCCCTAGGAGAGAATATGAAAATTTTAGTAACAGGTGGACTGGGATTTATTGGTTCACATACGGTAGTAGAGTTGATTAATGCTGGTTATGATGTTGTTATTGTAGATAACTTGAATAATAGCCAAGAAAATGTATTGGAAAGATTAGAGAAGATTACTAATAAAAAAATAAAGCTTTATAAAAATGATGTGACTGATAGAGATAGTTTAAGGAAAATCTTTTCAGAAAACAATACTGACAATAACGATGCAGATAAAATAGGAGCGGTAATACATTTTGCAGGGTATAAAGCTGTAGGTGAATCTGTAAAAGAGCCACTTAAGTATTATGAGAACAATTTATTTTCTGCAATCACAT
>Ga0247611_10008707_pt1 | contig 12427 bp, 6 predicted proteins | sample 177DNAGHGhighgp2_FD_192422 | JGI IMG/M metagenome (GOLD analysis project Ga0247611, IMG submission 192422) | Sheep rumen microbial communities from Palmerston North, Manawatu-Wanganui, New Zealand - 1770 DNA GHGhigh gp2 | ecosystem: Host-associated > Mammals > Digestive system > Stomach > Rumen ... | reverse complement strand
AAGAACTGCCACATGGTATGACTCAGAATCCATCCCCTTTAAAACAATTGTCACTTCATCATCTGTGATAATTGTCTCTTGATAAAGGGAGGTGTCCTGGGAACTGTCTAGCAGATGAAGTGTCCCTTCTATGCCGCTTTTATTAAATCGAAGAAATAATGTATCGTCCTTTATTTCACAGGAGATGAGTGTAACCTTCTTTAAACTTGAGTTTGTTTGATTTTGTAAAGGCTTTTCAATCGCTCTTCTTTCTTCAAATGTAAGCTCTGAAAACTCTAACCCCAATTCTTTGATGTAGTCCTTTTGTTTGTTACTCTGTAATAAGATACAAACTTCATCATTGAAGGCATTAGGACTGACCCCAAGCGCTAGAATTCCAGCATTAGCGCTACCACTCAATAACCAGGACTTGTCATCGCTTTGTATCTCTATAATCTTAGCATGAAGTGGGTTGGATGCTGTATGCTTATGGAACTTTATTTGGGAGTCATTGCCTTTCAACAAATCATAGGGAGCGCTTTGTCGTTCTAAGTCCAAGACGCAGCTAATGAGATCAGGAGATAGTCTTTTCTGCAACTCCTTTATTACATTCCCACTTGTATCGAAAAACGGAGCTACTATCGTGATTTTTCTGATCTTTGTGTCTCCAATAGATTTATAGAGATCGTTTAGTATTGATGTATCTGAGGAATTGTATAAAAGAGAACAAATTTCCTCAGACTTAAGTTCGACTGCTTCGTCATCACATGCTTTCTGCAACCATAGACTTTGTTCAGTTATCCACTTCAATTGCTTCTGAACCAAAGTAGGTGTGTTTTTGGTTACTTTAGAGACATACATCCATGCCTTGTGAAGTAATGGATAATGAATAGAATCATTGTCCTGGACATGAAATACATTCCAAACTTCTTCATTATTAGACAGGCCACTGAAAGTAAGATTGCCGCTTCCAACAATTAACACACCTTCTTCTTCACCGAATAAGAGACCCATTTTAGGATGGAAAACACCCAGATGGGAATTTTCTTGTCGAACAAGGGTATAGTTGCTAATCGTTACTCGGTGATACTGATAAGAGGAATCTACAAGCAACTCATCGTACATACTTGAATCCATCAAGACTATCACATTGGTAATGCCGAGCATACGTAAGGTAGGCAAGTAAATGGATTCAAAGTAGATTGGATCAAAGGTATAACACGTAAGAACAGCCGAATGATAAACGTTTGTTCTTCCGCTTAACAGCTTTATGATATTATTGCGTTCAATCATTCTGAAGTCTTTTTAGAAGTTCTACGCCCATAGAAGTGACCCTGTCGTTCTCAATGAGTCCAAGGTCTGTTGCATAGTTTTTTAATGTGCCAATACGTGGAGAACTATGTGATGCCCCGTATCTAGTTAATCCTCTCACATAACCATTCTCTATCGTGAGTTTCTGTGTGGGGATACCATTCTGACTATACTTTCTCATTGACTCAGAATAATGGTTATAGATGATATTCTCTGTCAGGTAGCGTTTTATGAACTGGTGGACAGAGTCATCTAAGGCTTGTTCCATATTGTCAAATGCATCAAGAGCATCATTACTTACATTTCTGAAATGCGCTTTAATAAGCGCTTTGCACTCCTGGTAATTAGGGTTTCTTCTGTAGTCATCGATGATAACGTAAAAAGCATGGGCCATTGGATCCTCTGGATTCTTTACTGAAGCCCAATTATCCATCATCTGTTTCATTGTTTTCCCTACAGTACCTAATGAATCGCAGACCTCCGAGGCAAGTTGTGATGTGAAATCATCAATGTTTTCCCACTGACCTGGCTTTTTGCTGATTTGTAATCTTTGAAGTACAACATCAAATATGTTAAGAGCTTCAAACTGCCTACTATCGTTTAAGTAATAAGCATACCACCCGGCAGCGGCCATACTCTGGTTTTCCTGATTGCTATATTTCTTATATACATATCTTGCAAAGTCGAGTTCCGTAAAAGTGGGCTCTTCTAGTAGATAGTTTAGCAACAGGCGAAGAGTGTCTTTACGAAAAAAGCGGTCTTCCAGTGTAGAAGGGCGGTCAGGTTGAAGTAACATTTGCAGAAGCAGCTCTCTCTCGTGATTATTCGGCATGTTGTGACTTTGGAAATATGGCTCCATTGCGGCTAGCTGCTCTCTTGTCACAATCCCTAGCCTGGCACATTGTTGGAATAAATTCTCCATCTGACTACCTACAGTCTCAGCAAATGCTTTCGCGAGTACCTCACCAGCGATGTAGTTATCCGACTCGGGTGTAACATTATATAGACTCGGGTTATCAGCTAATGGTCTTATAATTCCCATCTCTTCGAGAGACGCAACGTAATATGTTCCAAAGGCACCGTAAGATCCTTTCCAGTATCCTCCCGTTGGTTTGCCTTCAGGCATTGCATCCTCATTGAAATCGATAAAAGAATCCCCCTTCCATATGATTTCATTAGCACGAGTGATACCTGGCACTCCTCCGCTATTGCTGCTTTGGGCGTGAATCAGCGCCATTAGCAATTCTGACATACGGATGTGACGCTGAAAATCTGAACGACTTGCTTTTGTACGGTCGGCATAGAAACATCTCATAAGCCAGCAATAGAAGCTATAGTAACGAATCCTGAGGGTTACAACGTTCAATCCTGGTAGCAGAGTCGTAAACAACTGCTCTGATGCGGTCCGAATACCAAGAGGGTTCAACCCCACACTGAGCGACTTATTATCACTCAAAAATGGCGAATAGCATATATCCTGTTTAAGCATGACTGTTCATTACAATGAGTGAGGAGGAATGATTAAATCGAGTATGCAAATCTATCGTAACTCAAATCCAAGTGAACGAATGTAAGATATTAAAGAGGTTAGATACTGCCGACGAAAATCGGTGTAACTATTGAAGTTCTCGATGGATCGCTTCAGCCACCAGTACAACTCGGCGCCGTTATTAGTCGTAGGTAATTCATAGTTTCTCTTTATGAACTCCATATACTTTTCACAGTTTGCCAAGAATTCGCATTCATATCCGTTTCTTGGATAGCCCAGTTTGTTGAATTTTTCTATAGTAGATTGAAACTCTGTCATCAACTCTTCAGAAGGAGCGGAAACAAAGCCATTTACAACATTATAATACCATCGTTGAAGTGAGGATTCTTCTTCTCCTGAATTTGATAAAGGGAATCGATGATATGTTGTTACAAAATCATTGAAGTTTTTAAGTCTTTCATCAAAACTGAGCCTTTGAACGGTCTTTTTTTCTAGAAAAGATTCGTCATACTGTCTCCCGGCTATTCCATAATAACCATCTTTAAATCCTATAAAACGGCCAGTGGCATCGGATTGCAAACTAGATGCAACGCTCTTTATATTAGTATCTGGAAAGTACTCTACCACTTTTTCAAAGATTTCTCCAATATGAACTGGTTCGTTTGAATCATCCACAATCTCGTAAACTAAATCACGAATGCTACCGTAGAAAAAGTTCTTCCAAGAATCTAAGCCATAAAGGGACTGATTCCCGATGGCTTTAATATGTTCATTTTTATATAGATATGCTCTAATCTGAGAGGAGTCACTAAAATGATGGTCTGGGTATTTCTCTTTGAATTTCTTGAATATTTCGGACACACTCATGGGCTTGCCGTTTTCCTTTAATACCTGTTCAAGCTCATCAGAAATGTCTATAAAATTCTGATAAAAGATTAAATCGTTTTCGCTGATTTCCAAGTTATAGACTCTTTTTAAGACAAATGTCATTAAATTTCTCAAATCTTGATTATCAAAATCGTTACCAACCATTACTGTCTTGATGGGAATGCGAGTCTCTTGGGAGTATTTGGACCTCATTAACATTTCAATTGTGTTAAAACAATCTTTGAAATTGACATTAACGAGTGAACCACCTTTATTTACAGCGATAACATGTCCATTCACTTTGATCAGGTTATAATCTACGACCAAAGTAAGAAGAGCTGCAAAAATCTCAAAACTAATTGAGAGGTTTTCTTTGTTTCTCAGAGTTATGAACTCTTCAGAGTCCTCGCATAAATATGGCAGAGAGAATAAAGATGCATAAACGCCTTTGTCATTCTCTGAAAGCAGTATTTCTTTAATTGCAGGAATTCTGCCTGTAACTATCTGCCTTGTCCTCTCTCTAGATAAATCAAAAACTGATGCAATTTCTTCTAAAGTTCTTTTATGGTTATCAAATAAACCATAATAAAGACTGAATATCTTATCTGCTCGTTCTTCCGAGATTCTCAAATATTCATAAAGTAGGTAGAAATATGGGAAATAGCCATTCTCCTTATAGAATTTTAAGACAAATAGTCTTTGTGAGCTTAATAGAAATGGGTATTTATCTTTTAGAGTTAAGGCAGTCATATCAGCAGGAGACATGCCGCTTAATTCAAAATAGACTTTTTTGAAAGATTGATTAAAACGAAATATCTCTGTAAGGGTTTTTTTCATATGTTGACCAGGGCAGATTTCACCGTATCTGCTCAATGGCATGTCAAAATACTTGATAATATCCTCAAATGAAGGGAGATACTTTCTTAGAAAATTTCTACCCCTGACAGATAACTCCTTCTCACTCATGACCTGATACCTGGCTTCAATGTAGTCATGAAGATCCGGTGACATGAAGTAATGAGCTCCTTCATATAAAGTGAAATCAGTTACTTTTAAACCCAATTCTGTTTCTAAGGCCTTGTAGAACGGGTAAACAGAATTGTCGAGAAGAGATTCGGTTTCTAAATTAGAAATGAACTCTCTAATGAAGCTCAAGTACAGCCTTCGCATTGCAATGTTTTCATCCTTGTTGAGATTTGGATCTAATTGAAAAATCAGCTTGCCTTTTTTTAGTATGACCGCATGGAGTTCCTTACCTGAACCGTACTTTTCTCTTATATCTGCTGATAATGAACTGTCATTATTGAAAGCCTTTTCATAGGCTTGATCCAAACAATTAAATAATTGTTTGTCTTTGGGGGTAATGCTGTCGTCATTGTCAGCAACTGAAAATGGCTCTTGCTGAACCTGACGAAGAACTGGCAATATTTCAGAATATGACTTGCGGCCAAAATTTCTGATTTTCATCAAATCTGATAAATCTTCTGTGCTTTTGAGAATATCATTGATAGTCCGAAACTTCTGGTATGAGAGACAATTATACGTCCGTACAGAAATGACATTATTCTCAAAAAGACTCTTTATCGTAGTGTCTAAATAGTACTTCATGGTTGCTGTTTTTTTCTGCGTAATTGCTTTGTGGGATTCTTGTCGTACATTTCTTTAAGTCTATATAAATCAGTCCCTGGAGTTATTATATCTTTACGATAATTAGTATAAAAAGATAGCAACTTCAGGGCGTCTGGTGACGTTACACGAGAGAGTTCGGCACTAGAGAACACATTATTATGAATTACATCAAGAAGCGTTTCCTTACTGCTTTCATCAAGAACAGCCATACAATGATTCCAACAGTCACGCCAATGGTTTGTGCCCATATCGTAGTGCTCGTCAAGCCACTTGAAAAAGAAACGATACAAAATAAAGGTTTCAGGCATTTCTAATAACTCAAAGTATTCTCGTTCGTCTTTACCAAAGGCTTCATAGAAAAATGATAATCCCTTACCCACTTTGCCTTTTGTACTGTTCAATATCGCCTGAACTGCACGAATGTATTTTCTATTCCAATGAACTCCGATATAGTCTCTGTTGTGTGAGAAATCCTCTTCTGCGTTCGTTTCTTTCCGTATAGGATGATACTTCATCGGAAAGGAGTAAATATTAATACCGAGTTCTTCGCATAGTTCTACATTAATTCTCAGTCGTCGGTATAAATCAATAGGTTGATCCTTGAAATTGTATAACAGATAATTTGAAAACTCTTTTAATCCCGCTGCCGCACTAAGACGAATAGCTCGATCATAAGCCTCAAATGTTTTCATGTCGTCAAAAGCGATCCTCAAAGGACGTATTGCGATTCTAGCTAATTGCTTGACGTTCTCTTCATTAAACAATCTTGCATCAACTCCTTGGTTGAAGTCGACATATCGTTGACGTGGAACGGGTCGAAAATGACGGCCATAAATGTCTTTGATTTCTTGATAAGCAGAAATCAAATTCTCTTTTGTTGAAGTTGAAAGTTTATTAATGTGATATTTTGATATCACTTTATAGACTTCGTATGACTCATCTCCTTTCAGCGGTTTTATCTTCTCATAAAATGCGATGATTAGAGCTTGACTCTTTCTTATATATGCTCTGTCATTAATGCCGTCTTCGAGGTTGCGAATTGCAATTGCTAATAAATCAGGTTGAGTGAATTTGGCATTTACACCAAATCCAGATGCAACGATGTCGTCTATAATATCCTTAAACCTTTTTGAAGCTAGAACATTGTTGTCCATAAGAAGAAGGTCTTTCTGGTCGCCATAAATCTCCCGGACCTTCTCAACCCGCTCACGTATTGGGATGTATGGGGTATACATGGGTTCCAACGTAGGTACTGCACAAAACGGACAGTGGCGGATGCATCCTCTGGTCATGTAACCATAGAATGCGTTCGACATAGGATACTTATATTCTATCTCGTCAAGAATGGAGTAATCAAGTGGTAAATTGTCTATAATTTGAGTATCTCCCTCATCTAGATCTCCTGGTTTCCCCAGAATACCAACCCAGGGCTTAATACCAGTTGCGGCTTCAAGTTCTTTAGGCTGGATAGAGGCTAGGACACCACCAACCATTAAATCTTTTTTCTTCTTAACGAGTAGCTTCGCAAAGTTTATGGTTTCAACGGTAATATCCCAATAAAAAGTGAATAGAGTAGTCACCGCCACTCGATCCCAATCAGGATATTTTTTCCAAGTTCCTTTCCAATAATAGTTCTTCCAATCGTCTAGTTTTGAATATAATATTAACTCGAAAGCAGACCGTTCAATAGCAATCTTTTCAATGAATTCTTTCTTACGGGTCTTAATAAAAGCAATAAACTCATCACGTTTTAGAAACCAATCAATAGTGCTATCGGTACTTGTGAAATCAGCGATACATTTATCCGCTATTTGTTCTATCACAAAGAGTTTGAGGTCGCCTTTAAAAAAGGTAACATCCCAATTCCCCAAATTCTTATAATAGGTTGCTAGTTTCATCAAACCTATTGGGGGATATTTATTGGCGTAATTCGGCTCTATCAAGAGAACCTTCTTTCTTTTACTAGCCATTTAATAACTCTCTTACAATTCGTTCCTGCAAATTATTCACTAAAGTTTTGTCGTGCTCGTTATCAGGGCAGTAGGTATTTAGTACCCTGAAAATCCTACGTACCAAGAAAACCTCACTTGGCTCAAGCACGCCCTCAAGTCGATTGATAATATCTTTATTTCCTAAGAGGTTGGTCGTAGTTGGAGACAAAGGATTATCATTACTTGATGCGGGGAAGAGTCCGCCAAACACCTCTGGGGTTTGACCTTGTGGCTGTACAGGTGAAGGGCCTTCAACAACTTCTTCGCCTTGTGGATTATTACTAGATGTATTTGATGGATTATTTGTATCGGGAGTTTTGGACTCTCCAGGCATTGGGGTTGAGGTGTTCTCTGAAGGAGGAGTAGGCTCTGACACGGTTCCGGGCTCATTAGTTGCGGCTTGGGTCGGTTGTGGCTTACGAGTTTCTTCTTTTGCTTTAAGTTCAGCCTTCAGCGCGTCGATTTCGGACGCCACCTCATCGATTGATTTTTTATACAGTGCTAACATTCGCTGGGTGGGACCGAAGGACGAGTTCTTGACCAACTTGTCGAAAAGCGCTAGTCCTTTCTTCTCAATTAAATCTTTTGAGTTATAGTCTTCACCTCCCAATTTGCGCATCCTTTCTAAGCCCTCTTTCATCTTGTCAACGCATTTTTTAGCGTTATTTGCTTTTGTGTAAAGAGTCTTGAGATTTTCGAAATACTCTTTCAGCAGCTTATTCAGCGCAAGAGTTTCTGGAGTGGGAGCTAGTCCTTCACGTGACGCGCTTGGAGTGATATTCGGATGTGTTACAAAGAATTCACCATAAAAATATGAATTGCTTCGTTCTTCTTTCCAATATGTACTACCTGATAATTGATTGAAACCACCAATTTGAATATTATGTTTCCGCAATCTAATGCATGCAAGGGTGTCATCTTTAGGGATTTGGATTGAAAATTTCGTCAGCGCAAACCAGCCCCAGCCGAGTAAGCCAAAACTGGGATCCTCAATCTTAAAGAATTCTAGATTATTAATCTCGTCTTTAGTGCCTTTAATTTTCAGCCCGTATTGTTTCCTCACTCTAAAGGAATCAACAAATACTTGTACTTTTTCAAGCTGCTCAAAAAGAGGTTTAAACTCGGGCTGAGTTCCCAAACTACTGAAAATAAGTATATTGTTAAAAGGAGTTGTGTATTCAACAGGGGCTACCTCTGAAAGATACTCAATTACTTTGTCCCTATCTAAAAGTGTGGGCGCGGAGTCATCTTTAATCCCGTCGAGAACAACCTCAAAATAATGTTCCTCTGCTTTTGAATCAATTTGCTCAACAATAGTACACTGACTAATAACATCAGAGGCGAGATAGTCTGTTTCATCAACCTTTACCATCTGCCAAATTTTATCAACATCAAATGTAATTTGAGTGCCTACTTCTTCGCCTCTAGAGGCGGTTTTAAAAATGAGTTTATGACAGAAACCACCTCCCACAAGTCGGCCTATGCCGAATTGGCCTGCTTGTGTGATTCCATCTTTAGTGGATGAGGAAATATCAAGTAGAATCCTTGCTGCATTAGCGGACTCAATTCCAGTGCCATTATCTTTAATGGTAACGACTTTGCGTTTAGCATCAATAAGGATTTCAACTTTTCCATCTTTATGAGCATTAAGAATATGATTCTCAACAGCTTTGTTGATGGAATCAAGTGCATTTTGGACATACTCGCGATATATGGTTCTTTGTTCTGAGTACATCGAAAACATTAGAAGGGATATTAACCCCTTACGAACCTCGGGTCTGTATGAATTATTGTTTGCCATAAAACTTAACCATTAGGGAATTGACGATATGCGGGTCTAGGAAATCTTACATTAATAAGTGAACGTAGTGCAGGATTGGATATGATGTACTCACCAGGCGATAGGCGTGTCATCATATTTTGATAGACCTTTGGGATATAGCGATAATCTGGTTTTGATGCTTCAATAGCATTTGTTCTACCATATGCGTGAGTTGCACAGTTGCCCTTTACTCGATCATGGATTGCGCTGCGGAATTGTTCGACTGAGAACAAGATTATACCGAGCGACCTTCCTCGTTCTGCAATGTCAAGTAGTTGTTTTAAGATGGGTGAGTTCTTGGGAACATCACTCGATGCATACTTGTTTAGCTCATCAACGAAAATAATCACCTTATCTGGGATGTCAGTCCTCTCTGCACCAAGTTTCAAATCATAAATTGAACGAGCTACGCTGCCAAACACAAAACTCTGAGTGTTCCCGTCCAATCGCGCAATGTCTATTACCATCACATTGCCTGCTTTTAGATGGTTTTGAATTTCATTATTGAGATCAACTTCATTACCGGCAAGAGTTTTGCTAAATACATCATTACTAAGGGCTTTATTTATGCACCGTTTAAACTTTCGCCAACTAACGGTTTGGATCTCTTTATTCGTTCCAGAGCCAGCTTTGGAGTATTCATCTATTTGCTCTTTAAGAGTTGTCCATTTATCAATTGTGGCGAACGGCCCCTCGCCATTAAGAATATGGTTAACACATGATTCTAGCGTTCCTGTTGGGTCGTCTTCGTTTGCTAGCAGTAAATCCAGTTTATCTTTGTTCTCTTCATAAGTAAACTTGAACGTAAAAGCTTTGTTCGCTTTTCGTTGGCGTTCTACATCACTCGGTGCTGCATAGCTTTGTACTTTTCCAGCTTCATTTTTGCCATAGGGATAATAATACTTCACATCCTCAAATGGCAAACATGAAAGCCCCAGGTCCTCATATATTTTTTTATCAACATCGCCTAGCTCTTCATTCTTCTCGTCAATGGCCATTAAATCACGTCCTTTAACATTGAAAAAAACAAATGCGCAGGTCTCATTTTGTTCTGTTTTAAACTTGCTTTGAATCGCTTTTAGCAAGAACATGGAGTAAGATGTCTTGGCTGCCAATCCAGAGATACCTGAAATATTTATATGGGCACCTTCTGGTCCAACAAGGAAATGTGAGTTTAGCACCACCTTAATCCGTACTTTATCCTCTCCATTATACATCTCAAGGTAGCCACACACAAGAGGATTCTTCACGTCACTATCGGTCAATCCAAGCGCCTGGCGAATCTCATCAGGAGTGCAGAGTGATACCTGTTGTCCATTAAGTACAGGGGTATAGATATTAGCGGTGTTTCCGGAAACCCGAGCCTTTACATAGTTCATACCAAGCCTGTTCATATTACCAATGCCGTCAGCTGTATCGCCAAAATCACTGGAAATATAACTTGTAAAATGACTTGGGGCGTCTGTAATGTGATTAATTTCTTCAATAACCCCGAAAGTGATGGAGCCAGACTCGTGTTGAACCTTAACAACATCAAAGGGACTTAGAATCTGCTTCTTATCAGTCCAGAAATAGAACTCATCAATAGTGGATGGGCATTTTTCTGTTGCTGAGACTTTACCAATAATCTTTGCCATATTCTAGAATAAATTTAAGATGATATCATTATTATAATACTTTGACTTACAGAATGTTTCTGTTAAGTAGACTGGATATAAATGGTTGGCCCATCGAGTGTCAGCTCCATAGCATACAGGGTAGGCCTCTTTGATGAGGTTAGCGCTTATGAGATTGATAAGGTCCGTATCAATTTGTTCTTCATTGATGATAACCATCTCACATTTCACAACATCCGAGAAGTTTGTTTCTCTAAAATCTGATTTCCTTAGTCGCAGATACCAGACTGCGTACTCGATTCCATTGGCTTCAGATGTATAGCGATAAGCTTTAGTCCTTTCAAATGGTTTGAGTCCTGCGATAGTCTTAGAGAGCCGATGTCCTTCAAAATCGGGAATAAGTTCAGGGTCAAAGCTCTTGGAAACGCCAACGACGAAACGATAATTTTCCCGAAGCATAGTTTTGTCTATTTTATGAGCGTTTGAATAACTCGGACTATACTCCAAAGACCCATCCTTTATAAGATAATGCTCATCGTCAAGCCTGTTCTGCTCACACAATTTTGCAACTAGACGCTGTTCTTCATCAGTCATTTCTGACTGAATTTTCGCAGTTCCTCTATTCTTGTAGTTATCTTTGTCTCTGTTGAACTTATCTTTTTTATCGGTTTTATATAACAAAATTTTATCAACGGCTATTTGGGCTCCTCTCACGAATGTCGACTTGTTAAGCTCTTCATTAATCTGCTCGCAAAAAAGCCGGCAGAAATCTTCCCCCTCGTCATCAATATCGAATTCATCTGGGAGGGACATGACGACCTTATGTGAAATCTCAAATGGTTTAAACGTATCACGGTCTTTCCTTTCGCAACATCCAACAATAATTTGTCCGGCTAGAACAGGGAAGATCTTCTTTCCGATTGCCATATCATCAACTTTGTAAACATGACGAGATCCGTCAAGGAAAAAGTGGAAAATAGGGCGAGACATTTCCATTAGTCGTTCATTGATTGGCACTTTATGCACTCTGGACAAATCAGACTCAGCAATCTTGCTTGAGCTTTTGCTGGATGCGGGCTTATCGTCATAGCTAAGTATGTCATTATCAGTGACATCAAGCGAAACCTTATTGGTTTTATAGCAAATGTAGTTACCGTCTCCTTTTTTTACTATGAAATCAAGAATCTTACCCATAATCAAAAAAATAACTAAATTTTGTGACAGTGCAAAATTATAGTTGTGTTATCAATTAGCAAAATATTATCGGAAATATTTTTCACAAAGCCAAACAATTTAACTCCTATTAACAATTATAATAAAATTAATTGTACTTGAAAACTGAAAATATCTTCGTGTTAAAATTTCTATTACAACAAATATATTTATTAAGAAAAAGCAGTTATTTAACAATATAACAAACTGATTTATAGTACATTAAAGAACATCGTTAAGAACGGATATCTAGACCTGTTATCCTTATCCATGAGGGAGATAGCCGCCTAACCGATGCTGAAATGAAGAAAATGGGGTTGAGATGCCCCATTACTCTTATCTCTGAAATAACGAAAATGGGGATAAGAAAGCCTAGTCCCCCTATAAACGAAATAAGATATGTTACAACTATTATTGAATTCCATGTTCTCAGCTTTTCCTGGGATATGGACCGAGCCGAAGAAGGATGATGTTAGCGCACCCATACCGGAGGCTAAGGAAAAAAGTGAAT
>Ga0247611_10008706_pt1 | contig 12427 bp, 6 predicted proteins | sample 177DNAGHGhighgp2_FD_192422 | JGI IMG/M metagenome (GOLD analysis project Ga0247611, IMG submission 192422) | Sheep rumen microbial communities from Palmerston North, Manawatu-Wanganui, New Zealand - 1770 DNA GHGhigh gp2 | ecosystem: Host-associated > Mammals > Digestive system > Stomach > Rumen ... | reverse complement strand
ATTTTCCAATCCTTTTACTTTGGTATCCTGCCGCTTGCAGCACCATCCCTAATCGACTCAGACTCATCGGTTTCTTGATGGAGCCTTTTATGACGAGTTTGTCGCTGATCTCGGCAGTCGTCATGAACGTACCGTATCCGTCTGCCGGCACATCGAAATAGACGGCAAGCAACTGCTCCTCGTTCTCCTGCGCACGGAAATCCTCGTTATGCACCTCCAGCGTCTCGATGTCGTCGAGGTCGAACCAGTACTGAAAACCGGTCTCCACCAGATAGCGGGCTTCCGCGTAGATCTGTTCGTAAGGCAAAGTGATATAGAACGGATTCTGGATATTCTCCACCTGGAACGGCAACCACCTTCTATTGCCCGTCAGATCGGTCAGAAACTCCTGTTTGTTACCCGACGCGCAGAACGATGCCAGACGGATCCTACGCTCTTTGGTGTAACCGTACGCCGCCCGCTCGGAGATATCCGAAGCCGTGATGACCGATTTCATCACGTTCAGTTCCTTTGGTCCCATCGCGTCTATCTCATCCAAGGCTATCAGTCCGTATTCTGCGATACGGAGGCGTTCGTCTTTGTTCAACTGCGTACTGTTCGCCATCTTACACCCGTAAGCACGTAACTCGGGCGGGAGGAGGTGCTCCAGCCATGTGGTCTTGTAGATGCCCTGCCGCCCGATGAGTACGAGCACCTGCTGGTTGACCGCCTCGTCCTTCAGCCAACTGGCTACCATGGCGACGAACCATTTGGTGAAGCATATGCGCCATAGTTTCTGCGCCTCTTCCCCTCCTTCGACCGTCACCTGCTCTGACAACCACCCTATCCAGTCAGGCGACCCGGGTTCCCAGGGTTTGCAGTCCAGCACATACTCGCGCAGCGGATGCACGTCCGGGATACGATGCGACTGGAGCACCGCCAGCACTTCCCGTGCCGTGATCTGCAAACCGCTCTCGTTCGAGCAGTCACACACGATATCATTGATATCACTCGTCGTGATGTCCCGCCACCGGAGAGTCTCCGGAGACGAACACTCCCCCTCTAATCCACTAACCCGCTCATCCATTATCTGCACTTTATTGGAGATCACGTCATGCCTAAGCCGCCCGAACTGCACGAGATTGTCATAGATGTAGTCACATACGATCTGTTGTCTATTCTGATTTTTCATAACGAGTGCAAAATTACTGCTTTTTTCCGAAACACATAGCCCGTAATGACGGGTCGGTAATAATGCGTCGGCATATTTCTCGGGATATTTTCCGAAATCTACTAAAAATTGCATACATTTCGGATATTATCAATAAAAATTTCATTATTCTTTCCAAAATCTCCGTTTTTTCTTGCACATTTCGGAAAATATTCGTACCTTTGCAGCGATTTTTGATAAAACCACACCTCTATTATGCTAATCGGAAGAGAAAAACAACAGCAGGAATTGCTGGAATTATTAGAGAGCGATGAGTCGCAGTTTTGCGCTATCTATGGTCGACGTCGTGTTGGAAAGACATATTTAGTAAAACAAACGTTTCTAAACCAGTTTGCTTTTATCCACACCGGATTAGCGAACGCGACAAAAGCAGAACAGCTTTGGGAATTCCGCGAATCTTTGCGCAATGCCGGTGTAAAAAAATGCAAACTGCCCAAAACATGGTTTGAGGCATTTCACATGCTACAAGACTACCTTACCGCGTTGCCCAAAGGGAAAAAGATTGTGTTTATAGATGAATTGCCGTGGTTGGACACGCCAAAGAGCCGATTTTTGACAGCTTTTGAGCATTTCTGGAACGGATGGGCAAACCTTCGCGATGATATAGTGCTGATTATCTGCGGTAGTGCAACCTCATGGATTATCGGCAATATCGTCCACAACCATGGAGGTTTGCATAACCGTTTGACAAGCCAGATTCATCTGCGACCATTTAGTCTAAAGGAATGTGAATTGTATGCTCAAGCACGATCATTGGATATGACACACCGCAGTATATTAGAGACGTACATGGTATTAGGTGGTGTACCGTATTATTGGAGTTTGCTACGACCGGAATGGTCATGGGCACAAAATATAGATAATCTATTCTTTGATGATATGGCTAAATTGCGCGATGAGTTCAAAGCATTGTATGCCTCACTCTTCCACGCTCCACAACCGTATATTGAGATCATCAGGGCTTTAGGTACGAAGAAAGTTGGAATGACATTTGACGAACTGAATAAGGCTCTTACGATTAACCTGGGAGGCAAATTGACGGATAAACTAGAAGAGTTGGAACAATGCAGTTTTATCCGTTCCTATACCGCTTTGGGTAAGGTGAAGAAAGACACCCGCTATCAATTGATTGATAATTTCACCTTATTCCATTTTAAGTTCATTGCCGAGGCCAATAAGGGAAGCCGCACGCGTTGGACTACAATTATCGAAACACCGGAATATCGTGCTTGGAGTGGTTTAGCCTTTGAACGTGTGTGTTTACTTCATGAGTATCAGATACTAAAGGCATTAGGTATATCCGGAATGGAGTGTGGAATCTATTCATGGACATATCGTCCGCAGAATGACAAAGAGAAAGGTGCACAAATTGACTTGCTCATTGACCGCAGTGATAATGTGATCAACCTGTGCGAAATGAAATTCTATAGTAACCCATACGCGATGACAAAAGCAGACGATGAGGATGTGCGAGATAAGAAAAACATCTTCCAAAATGTTACTCACACACGTAAGGCAGTTCGTATTGTGATGGTCACATCGTATGGTTTGGTTCGCAATGCGTATGCCAAAGGCATACCAAACCAATTAACGATGGACGATCTGTTTCTTGAATAAGCAAATGCCGACCCCACAAGAGGTCGGCATTTGTGTGAATAGAAGTCTATGCTATCGGAGATTCCATAAATGCGATAGCCCGTTGAATCGTACTCTTTGTTGCCGTAAAACAGTACGAAATTTCCACGTTACTCATCTCAGGATGCTCTAAATGATACGCATAATACTCCATCCAATTGGATAAATGCACAGGAAGACCTAATTCGAAGAGAATGCTCAGTTCTCCTTCTTCTTTTTTTTGAGCAGAAATTGATACTTGGTCATAGAACAAATAATAGTTAATAATTTAAATTTTTGTTGTTTGATAGATATAAAAAAGGCGGTAACCCATGTCGGATTACCGCCATTTGCGATACAATTAGCCTTTCGGCTATGATTTACCATTGGATATCTGTGTCACCGCTGCCGATAGGTACTTCATCACCAGATGGAGCGGGAGCAGGACTGCCTGCCAAAACCATTGATTCCAATGCGATACGTGCTACTTGCACTGCGGGTTGATTATAGTTCTTTTTCTTAGCCACGAGGGCACGATTAACTTCGTTTTTCATAAAATCTCAAATTTTAAATCTTAAATTTTAAATCTTAAATGTCAAATTTATTTGACAACCTGTCCTTGTGCGTTGTATTTCACGCCGTTCTTGATGATGTAGAGGACGCCGTTCTCGATAACCTTGGTACTTTGTACTTTGTCACCTTGTACATTCTCAACGCCGGTAGCCTGATCGAAGATGAACGGCATACGTTTCGGCGCTTGGTTCGAGCCGTTGTAGATGACGTATGCTTTGTGCGGGTTGAGCATCGAAGCGGTGTAGTGATAGAATCCGACACCATCGTTACCAGCCAGTACATAGCAGTTACCCGGCGTAGCGATAGATACGTCTGTTCCCTGCAGATGGTTGATCGCATTGACAGGAACAGCCTCTGCATCGCTGATGCTAAGGGTGAACGGAGTAACGGTCGATTTGAGAATAACTGCATTGTTAGCCGGGATGGTCTGACCTGCGTCTGCGATCTTCGAGAGCAAGAGCTTAGCACCGTCGAGGGTAGCTACGTATGCCTCTACGCCTGCGGGCAGAGCATACTTGTTCGCGCTGTCATAGAACGTGCTGTAATAAACGCCTGCATGATCCGGATCTACGTTCGGGATGATGTTTACATCTTCTGCCGGTTGCGGAGTCGGTGCCGGAAGAACAGTCAGATGGAATGCACAAGAGTCGTAGCAATAAAGATTGGTCATATCATGTACTACATAGATATCGCACTCACCTGCTTGATGGAACGTAAGGGTACCCAGACCATCCATAGAGAGTGTATATGCGATAGTAGCCACCGTCTCATCGGTCGAACCCAAACGAACTTGATCCGATCCATTTGCGATATTGTATACAAATGCCATACTGGTTGCCCAAACTTTCGGAAGGGTCACTTCGCCTTCCTGACCAAGTGTCACTTCGAAATTGCCCGCCGTTACATCCTTCCAGTACATGCCGCATACACGTGAATAATCGATTGTCAAGCGGTTGTTATCATAATACCAGAAGAAGGAGTAGTAGCCCTTGACATCTACATTGATAGTCAGATTACCCGTATGACCTTCCTCTATGATATACGAATAATTATCGCGTGTGTACGCAGAACCGTTCGCTCTCCACTCGCCGTTCACCTTGACACCAAACTCATAAGTACCCGGCTCAAGGAGCTTTGTCAATTTAGCATAACTATCCATTGGCTGCTCAACTACTTCAAACGCCTCGGTATCAGCCCACTCGCCGGAGAAATTACCATTCAATTGAATGGTCGGTTTGGCAATCTTCTCTGCCGATGCGGAAATCACATTTCCAACCGGGTTATAAGTGATCGTGATCTTATAATCACCTAAGCCGGGGATTTCAAATGAAGCAGGTTGCTCGCTTGTAGCGGGATACGCTACACCCCATGCATGGTCTTCGCAAACGCGGTACTGGATAGTAATAGCACCTGTGAATGAAACGTTTTTCTCCCATTTATAGGAACCGTCCTCCTGGAGCACCAGATCATTGGCGGTGATGCTTGGATCCCACGAGTTACCAAAGACCGCTAAGTTCTGGCCCACAGCGGTGTACGTATGAATTTCCGGATAGCCGATAGTAAGTGTGTTGGTGGCATACTCCCATGTGAAGGTGTATTCTCCTGCTACATCAGCTTGGAACCACATTTCTGGTTCATTACCTGCAATAGCACGGCTCGGGTTCTCGCGAGAGAACGCAGCGTTGTCCGATGTCCAAGTACCATCCACTTTCACACCAAAGTGATACCAATTACCTGCTGTCAGTGTGGAAATAGACCAACTTGCCGTACCGTCACCATTATCCGTGAAAGCTTCGGTGTTAGCCCAACTGCCACTGAAATCAGCATTCAGCTTGATTTCCGGATTAGTCGGAGCAACTGCTGCGAACTCAGCCATGAAAGCTGCTGTCATGTACATGTCGACGGTCAGCGGGTTTTCATCTTTGTGGAGATCAACGAATTCACATTCGTTAAAGTCGCAAATAGAACTACTTGCTTTCCATCCGATGAACTCATAGCCCTCGTTCGGGGTAGCAAGGAGTGTTACCGTAGCGCCCTCCGGAACGGTGTATGTACCGTTACCATTGTCGATGATGTCGTTGCTTGGGTTCTGTAAGGCTACTGATCCCATCAATGCATCGTTCACATGGAGTTGCAGGGTGTTGGCAACTGCCACAACCGGTTCGGCACCGATAAGGCGTAACTCGCAAAGCTGCATTACATTAGCGCCCTGGTTTGCAAACACTTCAAAGCGGAAGTATTGGTACGTACCCGACTGATCCACAAAGAACTTGTAGTCTTTGAAACTTTTATTTTTCATAGTGACATCATTGGTCACAGTAGCGATCGTGGTCCATGCGTCACCGGCATCGAGTTTCGCTTTGAGGACCCAGTTTTTCGGGTTGCGTCCGTGCTCACTGCCACTGTCATTACCGGTAGTCAGGATATAACCGGTCGGATTAAGAGCTTCACTTGCCTCGAAATCTATCCACCAGCAAGACTCCGACTCGCCCGTCGGAACGCTCTTATGACCATCGTTGGTACACCATTTTGTCCAATCCGAGCTAATAAACTTGTTATCTACCAGATTGGCAGAACCTTCATTGGTAAATCCGCCTGCACCGCCCGTTGCCGTGAAGCCTGCGAAAATGTCTCCTTCCGGAACCGGCTTTAAAGCAATCGTAGCATCGATGGTTACGTCAGCTGCCGGCATCTTGAAGCTATATGCACCGGTCTCGGGATTGAGCGTTGCGTCGATTGTATATATAGTACCCAACTGACCTACTACAACCGCATAGGTAGCCGAGAATTCCGTGATCTCGCATTCCTCATTCGGAGTAACGGTAACGGTTGTGCATTCTTCAACAGAAGTTGCACTCAGCGTTACTTTGTCGGCATTGGCTGTGCCGTCTCTCAGCGCTACGGTGTAAGTCGGATCGGGCTCTTCACTGTCACCCTCAAAGTAGAACACGATTCTTTTCACGTTTTCACCATGGAAATGAGATTCGTCTTTCACCAGGTCAACCGTCGAGGCATTGCCCGTCCACGTAACAACGAAAACGGGTTCCTCCCCATAATCCTCCCAAGAAAATGACCAACCACTGCCGAGATTTGCATAATCCCATCCGCCGGGACCTCTGAGCGTCATCTCGATCTTTGTGAAGTTCTTGCCGAGGGTGTTGCTGAAGGTAAAGCCGCCGGTTTCGTCCGTCATGAAATAGATGCCACTATGGCTTTCATCTCCTCCGTAACCCTCCCACCTAGCAATAATGTGGTCGGCATTAGCACTCAGCGTGACGCCATCCATTGAATAGGATTCGTAAGTGCCATAAACCTCAAGGTCACTGATGTTGCAGCTTTTCCAAGTGACTTTTGCGTTCATCATCCCCACGCTTGCTGCGAGGGCGAGAAGAAATGTAAAAATCTTTTTTCTCATAATTTTTTGATTTTTAGTTAAACAATATTGTTAATTAGTTTGTTGCTCACCAAATTTAGGCGCAAAGGTACACAAATAAAAGCACGTACGCAATACGCACGTGCAGAAATTAACGCAAAGTAACATTTTTATGTCGTTTTTTTACGCAAAGTAATATAATAGGTGTCATTTTTTCCACATAAATGTAAAAAAAAGCGCACCCCGAAGATGCGTTTTTATTTCCATTCGCGGGGAGAGATACCCGTCTCACGGATGAAGACGCGGGAGAAGACGGTAGGCGATGAGAAGCCGCTCTGCTGAGCTATGTCTTTCAATTTTATCTCCGGGTGTTCGGTCAAGAGACGCTTGGCCTCTGCGATACGCAGACTATTCACCCAATGGTAGAACGAACAACCATACTCGGCGTTGATAAACTGGCTGAGGTAAGTGCGGTTCATCGGCAAGACCTGACGCAAGTCGGTTAACTGGAAATCGGAATTAAGATAGGGTTTCTCCTTTTCGATCCAAGCATCCAAAGTAGCACGATGAGTAGCATTAGCAAGATTCGGTTCTTCGGGTTTCTCTTCCTCCACTGCCGTACTACGCAACTGTTTCCACGGATCGGGACGATAAAGCACGCGCTCGGTAGTATAGGATAAGATAAGGAGGAACAACCATTGTTGGGTAAACATCCGGTTCAGTACATACCAGAAGACGATGAAATAGAATGCCAATCCCGCAATAGCCAACATCGTCAGATAGCGCACGATCCATTGCACATCAATATCGTCCATAGAGGAGAAGTTATCCTCACACCATTGGCGGTATTTACGGACATGCCGGCAAAGCGTTAAGAAGATAACTATCGGATAGATCATAATAACGGGTAGCAGGTTCACAGGCACGAAATAATCGACGACACCCAGCACAATCATCGGCAGCAGTAACAACATACCGCGATACCAATTGAGCCACCCGGGACGCAAAACCTTGGTAGGATAGATAAAGAAGAGAAACGCCAATATATTACCTAATGTAACCGATGCATTGAATAACGGGTCATCAGGCGTACCGCCTATCGCTTTGATATCCAGTATATACCGCATGCCCAATGCCAACAAATCGATACAGCCCCATACCAGCAACACAATCGCCCATGAGCAACGCAAGGTATTTTGCTCCATATGACGAAACAAGAGGAACGCTCCGAAGAAACAGACGGCGATCGTGCTGACACACTCAAACGGATTGATATAGTTCTCAAAAACCGATTCCGGTATGAACGTGGCCAACCAATAACTGAGCACCGTCAACGATAGAAGAACTAAGCCAAAAAGAACTTCCGACTTATAATTATACCATATATCACGAATGGATGTTGTCATAATCCGCTGCAAAGGTACAATATTTTTTTGATATATGCAAATTATTCCGAATATTTTTATACGTCTTGTTTGTCTTTTTGCATTATAAGCATACCGGAAGGCGGGATTTCTCTGGGACGACGTGTCCAAGAGTGTGCCTCCGGCATACTTACGAAAAATCCCTGCGGCTCTCACGAGAGGCAGGGACAGAGTCAATGAATTCGGGAATCCCAAGTGGCTCGGCATAATTGAGTTCCCAAAAGACATAAAATAAGCGGTAACCCGCTTAATTGGATTACCGCTTTCAAAAACTATTTACTTATCGTTATAATGACCTAACATTTGGAGAATGTTTACCTGAACGACAGATTCGTAAACAGAATAAACTACTCTGTCTTTACCTGATAAGCGACGGGAATAGGTATTCTCCTTATATTTAAGACGTTCAGGATTTCCGATTCCGGTTAAAGGATGTTCCGCCAATTCCTCCAATATAGTACGGAGTTTCTTAATACGTGCCTGATCGCCGGACTTCTTGATTCTCTCTAAGTCAGCAAGGGCACGTGGTGCAAAAGTCAAACTGTATCTCATTCGAAAAGAGCGTCTAATTCTTGTTTGCTGCTCACCCGCAGACCTTTTCCGTTAGCTATATCCTGCTCTGCTGCATCCAGATCACGATAGAATTGTTCACTGCGATAGTAATCAACAGGAAGCGTCCCTCGACGTACTTTCGACCGCTTGGTTGCAATCTGCCAACCCATATTACCCGATAAACGGCGCAAGAACACCGCATCGGATGCCGGTAATGTAATCTGTAAAGTTCTCATTGTTGTTTCCATACTCAACCCTCCCTTTTTAAAATCCGGTGCAAAAATACTACAAAAAAATGATATATGCAAGTCTTTAGGCAAAAAAGGTGCTATTTTTTTCCTTTTAATGGGACAGAAGTGATTGTTTACTATAAAAAAAGTAGCGGTAACCCATGTCGGATTACCGCTACTTGCGATACAATTAGCCTTTCGGCTATGATTTACCATTGGATATCGGTGTCACCGCTGCCGATAGGTACTTCATCACCAGATGGAGCGGGAGCAGGACTGCCTGCCAAAACCATTGATTCCAATGCGATACGTGCTACTTGCACTGCGGGTTGATTATAGTTCTTTTTCTTAGCCACGAGGGCACGATTAACTTCGTTTTTCATAAAATCTCAAATTTTAAATCTTAAATTTTAAATCTTAAATGTCAAATTTATTTGACAACCTGTCCTTGTGCGTTGTATTTCACGCCGTTCTTGATGATGTAGAGGACGCCGTTCTCGATAACCTTGGTACTTTGTACTTTGTCACCTTGTACATTCTCAACGCCGGTAGCCTGATCGAAGATGAACGGCATACGTTTCGGCGCTTGGTTCGAGCCGTTGTAGATGACGTATGCTTTGTGCGGGTTGAGCATCGAAGCGGTGTAGTGATAGAATCCGACACCATCGTTACCAGCCAGTACATAGCAGTTACCCGGCGTAGCGATAGATACGTCTGTTCCCTGCAGATGGTTGATCGCATTGACAGGAACAGCCTCTGCATCGCTGATGCTAAGGGTGAACGGAGTAACGGTCGATTTGAGAATAACTGCATTGTTAGCCGGGATGGTCTGACCTGCGTCTGCGATCTTCGAGAGCAAGAGCTTAGCACCGTCGAGGGTAGCTACGTATGCCTCTACGCCTGCGGGCAGAGCATACTTGTTCGCGCTGTCGAAGAACGTGCTGTAATAAACGCCTGCATGATCCGGATCTACGTTCGGGATGATGTTTACATCTTCTGCCGGTTGCGGAGTCGGAGCCGGATGTACAGTCAGATGGAATGCACAAGAGTCGTAGCAATAAAGATTGGTCATATCATGTACTACATAGATATCGCACTCACCTGCGTTATGGAACGTAAGGGTACCCAGACCATCCAAAGAGAGTGTATATGCGATAGTAGCCACCGTCTCATCGGTCGAACCCAAACGAACTTGATCCGATCCATTTGCGATATTGTATACAAATGCCATACTGGTTGCCCAAACTTTCGGGAGGGTCACTTCGTCTTCCTGACCAAGTGTCACTTCGAAATTGCCCGCCGTTACATCCTTCCAGTACATGCCGCATACACGTGAATAATCGATTATCAAGCGGTTGTTATCATAATACCAGTAGAAGGAGTAGTAGCCCTTGACATCCACATTGATAGTCAGATTACCCGTATGACCTTCCGCTATGATATACGAATAATTATCGCGTGTGTACGCAGAACCGTTCGCTCTCCACTCGCTGTTCACCTTGACACCAAACTCATAAGTACCCGGTTCAAGGAGCTTTGTCAATTTAGCATAACTATCCATTGGCTGCTCAACTACTTCAAACGCCTCGGTATCAGCCCACTCGCCGGAGAAATTACCATTCAATTGAATGGTCGGTTTGTCAATCTTCTCTGCCGATGCGGAAATCACATTTCCTACCGGGTTATAAGTGATCGTGATCTTATAATCACCTAAGCCGGGGATTTCAAATGAAGCAGGTTGCTCGCTTGTAGCGGGATACGCTACACCCCATGCATGGTCTTCGCAAACGCGGTACTGGATAGTAATAGCTCCGGTGAATGAAACGTTCTCTTTCTCCCATTTATAGGAACCGTCCTCCTGGAGCACCAGATCATTGTCGGTAATGCTTGGATCCCACGAGTTACCAAAGACCGCTAAGTTCTGGCCCACAGCGGTGTACGTATGAATTTCCGGATAGCCGATAGTAAGCGTGTTGGTCGCGTACTCCCATGTGAAGGTGTATTCTCCTGCTACATCAGCTTGGAACCACATGGCTTCACCTGTACCGCTGACGACGCGGCTCGGGTTCTCACGGTCAAAAGCAGCATTGTCCGATGTCCAAGTACCATCCACTTTCACACCAAAGTGATACCAACTACCTGCAGTCAGCGTAGAAATAGACCAACTTGCCGTACCGTCACCGTTATCCGTGAAGGCCTCTGTATCTGCCCAATTATCAGGACCACCGAAATCAGCATTCAACTTGATTTCCGGATTAGTCGGAGCGGGAGCGGGTTCAAACTCGGCACTTATTGTCACTTCGCTATCCACCATTGTAAAGGTTTTTACATTAGTGTTTTCAGTGTCCGAGATTTCTAATTCTTTTTCTATAGTACCTGTATAGTAAATCTTTACAGAGGAAATACACCACGTTTTTCCGGCATTGTTTCCCGAACCGCTTATTGTTACTGAAGTAGCATTGATATCGTTGATAGTAACTTTCGTAGCAGGAGTTCCATTAAAAGATAATGTACCTGCCGAAACTGAAAGCATGTCATTTGTTCTACTATTACCATACGTTGAAGTGAATTCAATTTTTTCTATAAGGGTTGCTCCGTCCTTAGATGAAACAGTAAGCGTATTAGCTGTTCCAGGATTATATACACGCCAACCGTAGAGATTACGTGATGTTGCTTGGGCTTGAAATTTATTGCCATTTACCGTTTCAGACGTAGCGTTGATAGTTTCGCTTAAGGGGCCTTGGGCTTCATACACTCCACTGATGCTTTTGAGTTGATAGCCATCATTCGGTGTAGCAATGAGTGTTACCTCTGCGCCCTCCGGAACGGCATACGTACCGTCACCGAAGTCGAAGATGTTGCTGCTTGGGTTCTGTAAGGCTACCGATCCCATCAATGCATCGTTCACATGGAGTTGCAGGGTGTTGGAAGTTGCCACTTGCGGTTCGGCAGGGATGTCGAATGCGAGACAGGCACGAACACGGCAAGGGTTATCCACATACCCGTCAACCCACATGCCGTCGTCGAAGTAGTAGCACCATGCATAAGCGTTCTCGGGCGTAGATGACCAGTATTTGTCCTCATTCATATTCGTACCACCAACGCCACTGAAGCCATCGCGCAGGGCTTCGTAGCCTCCTGCTGCGTTGATCATATTGTCCCAATCGTCCTTGGAGGCCAGTGTCCATGTGCCTCCGCTGACGGCTGGCGTATGAGCAGCTGCGGTTGTTTTTGCCGTTGCCCATTCCATCTCACCACCATCATCTGCCAGCGCGAGTGCGAGAGCCTTGGCGTTCTCAGTATCGACATAGGCAATGACGGCAGCAGCCGTTTTGCTTGCAGCACTTGCTTCGCTTACTGTGGCATAGATACTACCATCGGTGCAGAGCACCTTGCCTAGATCTGCTGCGGTGCAGGGGATAACGTCTGCCCAACTCATCCCCACGCTTGC
>Ga0247611_10008705_pt1 | contig 12428 bp, 7 predicted proteins | sample 177DNAGHGhighgp2_FD_192422 | JGI IMG/M metagenome (GOLD analysis project Ga0247611, IMG submission 192422) | Sheep rumen microbial communities from Palmerston North, Manawatu-Wanganui, New Zealand - 1770 DNA GHGhigh gp2 | ecosystem: Host-associated > Mammals > Digestive system > Stomach > Rumen ... | reverse complement strand
ATACAACCCCGATAACGTGTATAGAAAGAGTAATGAGGTGAGCTTAGCTCCTCAAGTGTTAAATATATAGTTAAATATCAATCAATGTTTGGAATTTAGCATAGAATGCGGTTCTGTGATCATTTTTTCTTTGTTCATAATTTCTGCATAACTCCGTAAGAGACACCTGTCAATCGAGCAATATACTCTCTCCGGTCGAGGCATGTGCTGATGCTTTCTTGTTTGACAGTGCAAATTTAGTAACATTTTCTTAAACTTCAAAATAATCTACTCCAAAAAATGATCACAGAGTCCCCTGGTCACTCTCAACATATCCCCCATAGAAGTGAAATCCTCCACTGGATTTACCACCGTATCGCTAGAGAAGTGCCATAGTTACAGGGTGAAAGTGACATAGTTACAGGGTGAAAGTGACATAGTTACAGGGTGAAAGTGACATAGTTACGAATAGGGAGTGGCATAGCTGCGGGTGTGTGTTCGGGGCGGATGGGGCGGATGGGGCGGATGGGGCGGATGATTATATAAGAGTCTTCGCGTACCGCGTTGGCGCGGTACGCGAGGGGAGTTCAGAAAACATCCGCTCCATCTGCCCCGCCGCCCCGTGTCATCTGTCTTTTGTTCTTCTTGTCCATGTTGTATCTTTGCTTTTTTCAGCCGTGATCACCCAGAGGCCATCACGTCGTGGTGCTGGTTGGCGAGACCCTGGGATATTAAAACCACACCTGTTGCTGTCAAACGTCTTCGTGTGAGGAAATGGTCCTGAGGATGCTGTGAGCCATGCGCTCGTAGACAAGACCCAGTTCGGAGAAATGATTGACACTCTGCATGGCAGCCTTACGCACAGACCAGAACGGTCCCCGTAGGGCTGCCGTTGCTTGGTCGAGGAACTCGTTGATGCCGCGCTCGTTGGGCTCCTGACCGTTCATGAAGAGGCGCGACAGCACGTGGAACCCGCACAACTGATAGTACTCCTTGTCGCTGGCTATCCACTCGTAGGCCTTCGCAGGGGCGTATGGCAAGTGCTGCCAGAGGTTGAAGGCCGCCTGCTCGGCAATCTCCAGTTCTGCAATCTGCTCCATCCACACATCGCACACGCCGGGCAGCATCTCGTCGGCAGGCATCAGCATCGTAGCCAGTATCTTGCACTCGCGAACGTTCTCCTTCCACAGGGCAATGGCAAGGTCGTAAAGGGGGGAGTGGTCCGATGTATGATGCGAAGGGGAAGACGTGAAAGGTGAGGTATTGGCGTATTCTGCCTTCAATTCCTCTGCCTTTGCCTTCAGACGTGGCAAAGTGGCACCCCAGTTGAGGTGGTAGTTGACGCCCTTGTCGCGCATCGACTGAGCCACCACACCATCCATCATCAGGCGGAACGACTGCTTGATTTCCTTCACTTTAGAGTGTAGCGTATTCTCGTCCATAGCGTAGCATTTGTTGGGCATAACTCTCGGAATAGTCCAAACGGATGTCGCAGATGTTACCATCAGCATCGGTTACGGGCTGCATGACGGGATTGATGAATCCCTTGTAGGGTGCCAGATTCAGGCGCTGGTAACGCTCCAGCACCTCGGCATGGAGCTGTGGGTCCACCTGTACGGCATAGCGCTCCACGAGCTGGCGGGCAGTTTCATAGTCACCTTCGCTTTTGATGCGCTGCACCTCGGCCAACAGGCGGGCAAACAGTCTGCGCAGGGCCTCGTAGTCAGTGATGTGCACAAAGGTCTTCCCTTCGCGCCGTTCCAGCTGGATGACGTCACCCTGCTCGTAGCACCAATGGGCGATAAGGGCCCGGTTGCGCATGTGTGCCTCCTCTATCTGGTGACCCGGTTCTATGCGAACCAACTGCGTCATCATGCCGTTCATGATGTAGCCGTAGTACTGTGCCTTGTAGGCCTCGCCGTCGGGCAACAGACCAAGGTCAACGAGCTTTTGGTCAGCGATGTAGTAGAGCCCGAAGAGGTCGGCGCGTGCCTCCTCGATGGTGTTGCCGTAGGCCTTCAGCGCGTCCGGATCGGTACCTGGCAACAGCTGTCCGCTACCATGTCCTAAGCACTCATGCAGGTCGGTATGTAAATCGTCGCATACGTCACCGTATTTCTCTATCAGCGAAAACGTTGCGGCATCAACTACAAACTCTTCCTTGAACCCGTTTCCGTGAGCTGCCTTATTGTAGGCATCGGTAATATTTGAGATAGTGATGCTCTTGCTTCCGTGCTGTGAGCGTATCCAGTCGGCGTTGGGCAGGTTGATGCCGATAGCCGTCGACGGGTACTCCTCGCCACCCAGCATGGCAGCGCAGATGGCATTGGCCGTAACACCCTTGACGTGAGGTTTGCGGAAACGCGGGTCAACGGGCGAGTGATCCTCAAACCACTGGGCATTACAGCTGATGGTCTGCGTGCGCTTGGTGGCCTCCAGGTCCTTGTACTCGACGATACCCTCCCACGAGCCTTTCAGCCCAATGGGGTCGCCATAGACCTCGATGAAGCCATTGACGAAGTCCACCCTACCCTCGTGTTCACCTACCCACTCAATGCAGTAGTCGTTAAACACGCGCAGATCGCCACTCTCGTAGTAGTCGATGAGCAGGCTGATAATACGTCGCTGGCGGTCGTTCTCAGCCACGCCGCGGGCCTTGTCCAGCCAGTAGACGATGGCCTGGATGGCCTTGCCGTAGCGTCCCCGTGCCGACCACACCTCTTCCTGGATGATGCCTTCACGCTTCACGAGCGTTGAGTTCAGACCATACGACACGGGTGCGGGGTCGGCGGCGGCAGCCTCCTTCTGGCGGGCGTAGAAGTCCTCGGCCTCCCGCTGCGTCACGCCGTCATAGAAGTTGCATGCCGACGTCAGCAGCAGGTCCTCGCCGTCAGCCTTGTTGACACGCTTGGGCAGCACGTCGAGGTCGAAGATGACGGGGAACAGTTCTTCACACAACTGCGCCATGCTCTCACCCTCGCATAGCGGCAACTGCGCCGGCTCAACCAGTGCAAGCACCTCCGACAGGTAGTCGCGGCTGAACTCCGGCACAAACTTGTTGCAGCCGTAGTGGTGGTAGATGCCGTTGGAGAACCAGACGCGCTTCAGGTAGACCTCCAGGGCTCGAAACCCGTCGGTATCATGCGGAACGACAGGCGAGGTATAGACGGCCTCCAGCAGTTTGCGGATGCGGAGGTTATATTTTCCATACTGGTCGAAGGTGATGTCGCGCCCATAGAGCGTGGCCTTCGACAGATAATAAACTAAAATTTTCTGAGACAAAGACAATTGCTCAAATCCGTTCAAGCGGTATCTGAGCAATTGTAAGTCAGCAAAACGTTCTCCGACATAGTCGAAGTGACATGCACAATCGTCTGAATAGTTCATCTTAGCTTTTCTTCTTGGGCACTTTCTTTTGTACCTTTTCAGCGGGATGCTGTTCAAATTGCTGGATGCGATATGCCCTGGGGGTCATATTCATCACCTTGAAAAACGAAGCATAGAACGACTGCCTGTTCGCGAACCCCACCATGTTGCCGACCTCCTCAACCGTCAGATGCTGGTATCTGCGGTCGATGAGGATGGCCATAGCCTCCTCAATGCGGAACTTGTTGACGAACGAGGTATAGTTCATGTGAAAACGGACATTGACAACGGCAGAGATGTAGCGGGTGTTTGTACCCAGATCCTCGGCAAGCTTTTTGGCTGAATAATTCTTGTCTTTGTACTTTTTTTCCATGACGATAACGCGGAGAATCTTCTCCTTCATCTCGTCCATCACCTTAGGGCTTACGAGACTCCGGTAGTGAGCCTCTTTCTGCTTAGTTTCCGTAATATTGTACTTTGCCATACCCTAAAATGTTAGTTGATAAATTACTATTTCAGCGCAAATATACAAAAAAAAATCTAAAATTGGACAAATAATGCCAAAATTTTAACAATTTTTCTACACATTTGCTTTAAATAGCCTTGTCAACGACCGTTATAGGTCTTTCAACATGATATCATGGGCATTCTTCAGATAGTCATGACGCACGTCGATTACCCGTTTCCACTTGTCGGACAACAGGCGGGTGACGTCAAAATCAATCTTCCAAACGCCATACGACTCCAGACGGGCTATCATGGTACCCAGCGTCATGTTCTGGATATCTTCCGCCGGCATGTAGCGGCACTCCTCGCTCTTCTCGCCACCAGAAATCTCGGTCAGCAGACTGGCATTCGTCAGTTCAAAGAGCAAGTCGTTGACAAAACGGATGGGAATCTGGGTCTCCTCTCGCAGTTCCAGAGCCGTATAGGGTTTATGCCCCTGCACGAAGCGGCGGCAGATGCGGCCCATGAGCAGCGCACAGAGCATCAGGCGGTAACGGTGACTGATTTCGCCAGTATGGGTGTCGTAGTCGTAGTAGTCCAGGTTCTGGTTGGTGTAACATAGTTCCGCACCAAACAGGCAGATGGTCCACGATATCTGCACCCACAACATGAATAGCGGCAGGGCGGCAAAAGAACCATAGATGGCGTTGTAGCTGGACAGGAATATCTGCGAATGGATGTAAACGAACTGCAGGGCCTGCATGGCGATACCCGCGAGAATGCCCGGTACAATGGTGCTCCTGAACTTCACCCGTGTGTTAGGCATGAAGATGTAGAGAGCGATGAACATACAGCACGTTAGCACATACGGTATCAGGTCAATCAGCTTCTTCACGACCGGTCCCAGCATCAGGAAGTCGGGCATCTGCTTGGCCATCGTGGCCAGGAAGATGCTGATACCCGACGTCAGCACCAGCAGGAAGGGAAAGATGAAGAACATGGCCAGATAGTCGGTAAAGGTACGGAAGACGGAACGTCCCTTCTTTACCTGCCAAATGTTGTTGAAGGCCTCCTCGATGTTGCTAACCAGCATCAACACCGTGTAGAGCATGAACAGCAGACCGATACCCAGGAACACACCGCTCTTGGTATGCACCAGGTAGCTGTTGACAAAGCCGATGATGACGTCGGTCACCTGCGGCTGCGACGAGAAGGCATCGCGGAACCACACCTCTATATATTTATTATAACCGAAGCCACGGGCAATGGCGAAGACCACGGCCAGAATGGGCACGATGGCCAGCAGCGAGGAGTAGGTCAGCGCCGATGCCATCGACAGAACGCGCTTGGCGGTAAAGAAGCGTACTGCCAGCAGCACCTTCTTCAACACAACCAGCACCACATATGCCAGCGGCGAAACATCGCCCTGGCTGATGCGCCACACGCCGGTCTCTAAAAAATGTACGATGCGATTCATACTATATTGCCCTTCTTCTGTATAGAGTCATAAAAAAAAGAAAGCACCACCGCTATAAGCCGGGTTCTGTACCACCCCCGAAGGGATGGTGTCTGCCATTTATCCAGACCGCAGGTTACCCTGCGGCTCAAGCATTCTACCCTCCATCGCAGTCATTCCCCGAAGGGAACGCACTCGGGCGGACAACCCTCCATCGACGGTATACGCGAACTTGCAGCCTCCAGACGGAACAGCCCGGCGATCACCCGCCGGCTGGTGGGCTCTTACCCCACCTTCTCACCCTTACCGCATCATTTTCAATTGTCCATTGTCCATCATCCATTGTCAATTTTCAATTTCCAATTGCAAAATGGAGCGGCGGTCATTCTCTTCTTCCTAATCCAGCCGTCACCGACTGCTGGCATTTTCACCAGTGGAGCGTCCTGTGCTGCCCGGACTTTCCTCTCGTCTCCCTATGGAGGCCAGCGGCAGACCGCAATAGTGCTTTCAAGCGACAAAGGTATGAATAAATATTCTATTTAGCAATAAAATGATGGAAAAAATGCGAAAAAACCTTCTTTTTACTTTGTACTTTTCACAATTATTCGTACCTTTGCAGCCCAGAATGAAATCAACAAACACAGCAAACGATATGACAAAACAACTGAAAAAGGTGCTGGTATTAGGTTCTGGCGCCCTGAAAATCGGACAAGCTGGTGAGTTTGACTATTCTGGCTCCCAAGCTCTCAAAGCATTAAGAGAGGAAGGCATTTCCTCGGTTCTGGTAAATCCCAACATCGCTACCATTCAGACTTCTGAAGGTATTGCCGACAAGGTGTATTTCCAGCCTGTCACCACCCACTTTGTTACAGAAATCATCAAGAAGGAACGCCCCGACGGCATTCTGTTGGCCTTTGGTGGACAGACAGCCCTGAACTGCGGTACGGAACTGTACCAGAAGGGTATTCTGAAGGAGTATGGTGTGGAGGTCTTGGGTACCAGCGTAGAAGCCATCATGAACACCGAGGACCGCGACCTCTTCGTCAAGAAGCTGGACGAGATTGAACTGAAGACTCCCGTAAGCCACGCCGTAGAAAACATGGAAGACGCCCTAAAGGCCGCCCATGAGATTGGCTTCCCCATCATGATTCGCTCGGCCTACGCCCTGGGCGGTCTGGGTTCAGGCATCTGCCCCGACGAGAAAGCCTTCAAGGAACTGGCCGAGAGTGCCTTCACATTCGCTCCGCAGATTCTCGTGGAAGAGTCGCTGAAGGGCTGGAAGGAGATTGAGTTCGAGACCATCCGCGATGCCAACGACCATTGCTTCACCGTGGCTTCGATGGAGAACTTCGACCCCCTGGGCATCCACACTGGCGAGTCCATCGTGGTTGCTCCTACCTGTTCACTGAGCGAGGAGCAGGTGAAGATGCTGCAAGACATCACCATCCGCTGTGTGCGCCACCTCGGCATCGTAGGCGAATGCAACATCCAGTTTGCTTTCAACGCCGAAACCAACGACTACCGCATCATCGAGATTAACGCTCGCTTGAGCCGTTCGAGTGCATTGGCCTCTAAGGCAACGGGTTATCCTCTTGCCTTTGTGGCTGCCAAGATAGCTCTCGGATACACCCTCGACCAGATTGGTGAGATGGGTACGACATCGTCGGCCTACGTGGCTCCGAGCCTTGACTACATGATTTGTAAGATACCTCGTTGGGACCTCACGAAGTTTGCCGGTGTCAGCCGCCAGATTGGTTCCAGCATGAAGTCCGTTGGCGAAATCATGTCCATCGGACGTTCTTTCGAGGAGATGATCCAGAAGGGTCTGCGCATGATTGGCCAGGGCATGCACGGCTTCGTGGGCAACGACCATACGAAGTTCGACAACCTGGACGATGCCCTGCAGAATCCTACCGACCTCCGCATCTTTGCCATCGCCCAGGCCCTGGAGGATGGCTATAGCGTGGAGCGCATCGAGGAGTTGACCAAGATTGACGTCTGGTTCTTGGAGCGCCTGAAGCATATCGTAGACCTGAAGCATGAGCTGCAGCAGTACAACTCGCTGGAGGAACTGCCTGCCGGCCTGCTGCTGGAGGTGAAGCAATGCGGATTCAGTGATTTCCAGATTGCCCGCTTTGTGCTGAAGCCTACAAGCGGCAACATGGAGAAGGAGAACCTGCAGGTACGCCAGTATCGCAAGCAGCAGGGCATCATGCCCAGCGTGAAGCGCATCCCGACGGTAGCCAGCGAGCATCCCGAACTGACCAACTACCTGTACTTTACCTACACCCATACGCCTGCCTTCGCACAGCCTGACGGCAGACCTTATACGCCCGCACACGACATCAACTATTATAAGAACGAGAAGTCGGTCATCGTCCTCGGTTCCGGTGCCTACCGCATTGGTTCGAGCGTGGAGTTCGACTGGTGCTCGGTGAACGCCATCAACACAGCCCGCAAGCTGGGTTACAAGAGCATCATGATCAACTACAACCCCGAGACCGTCTCGACCGACTACGACATGTGCGACCGCCTGTACTTCGACGAGTTGTCACTGGAGCGCGTGCTCGATGTCATCGACCTGGAGTCGCCTCGCGGCGTCATCGTGAGCGTGGGTGGACAGATTCCTAACAACCTGGCCATGAAGCTGCACCGCCAGGGTGTTCCCGTGCTGGGCACCAGCCCCGTGGACATCGACCGTGCCGAGAACCGCGACAAGTTCTCGGCCATGCTCGACAAGCTGGGCATCGACCAGCCCGCATGGCGTGCACTGACCTCGTTCGACGACATCAAGGAGTTTGTCTCCGAGGTGGGCTATCCCGTACTGGTGCGTCCCTCGTACGTACTCTCGGGTGCTGCCATGAACGTGTGCTACGACGACGAGGAGCTGCACCGCTTCCTCTCTATGGCCACCGAGGTGTCTAAGGAGTTCCCCGTGGTGGTTTCCAAGTTCATGACCGAGACCAAAGAGATTGAGTTCGACGCCGTGGCCGACAAGGGCGAGGTGGTCGAGTATGCCATCTCCGAGCACATAGAGTATGCCGGTGTGCACTCAGGCGACGCCACCATGGTATTCCCCGCACAGCACATCTACTTCTCTACCGTCCGGCAGATTAAGAAGATTTCGCGCAAGATAGCCAAGGAACTCAACATCTCCGGCCCGTTCAACATCCAGTTCCTCGCCAAGAACCGCGAGGTGAAGGTCATCGAGTGCAACCTGCGTGCCTCGCGTTCTTTCCCCTTCGTATCGAAGATATTGAAGCGCAACTTCATCGAGACGGCCACGAAGATTATGCTCGACGCCCCCTACTCACGTCCCGACAAGTCAGAGTTCGACATCGACCGCATCGGCGTCAAGGCCAGCCAGTTCTCGTTTGCCCGTCTGCAGAATGCCGACCCCGTGTTGGGTGTAGACATGAGCTCTACGGGTGAGGTTGGCTGTCTGGGCGACGACCTCAACGAGGCCATGCTCAACGCGCTGATTGCTACCGGCTACCGTATGCCGAAACAGGGTGGCAGCATCCTCATCTCGTCAGGTGGCGCCAAAGGCAAGGTCAGCCTGCTGGAACCCGCCAAGGAACTGGTCAAGAAAGGTTACAAGGTATATGCTACCGATGGCACGGCCAAGTTCTTCAACGACAATGGCGTCGAGGCTACGCCCGTGGCATGGCCCGACGAGGACGGCGGCAACAACGTGATGGACATGATTGGTGCCCACCAGTTCGAACTGATTATCAACGTGCCGAAGAACCACACGAAGCGCGAGCTGACCAACGGCTACCGCATCCGTCGTGGTGCCATCGACCACAACATCCCTCTGATGACCAACGTCCGTCTGGCCAAGGCCTTCATCGAGGCCTTCACCGCCCTCACGGAGAACGACATCAAGATCAAGTCCTGGCAGGAATATAACGCATAGGACATTGAAGAAGGGACTGTTAGCACTATCGCCACTTGGCGTGTTTATCCTGGTATACCTTGTAACGTCGCTTATTGCGGGCGACTTTTACAAGGTTCCTATCACGGTAGCGTTTATGATTGCCTCTATATATGCCGTCACTGTGAGTGGCGGCATTCCTCTTCGTAAACGTATCAACATCTATAGCCAAGGCGCAGGCACCAGTCAGATGATGCTGATGATTTGGATCTTCATCCTGGCTGGCGCCTTTGCCCATACGGCCAAGATGATGGGCGCCATTGACGCCACGGTCAACCTGACACTGACCCTGCTGCCGGGCAGTATGCTGCTGGCGGGACTTTTTCTGGCTGCTTGCTTTATCTCGCTCAGCGTCGGTACCAGCGTGGGCACCATCGTGGCGCTGACACCCATAGCGGCAGGTATCGCCCAGCAGACCGGCACGTCGGTACCCTTCATGACCGCCATCGTGGTGGGAGGGGCCTTCTTCGGTGACAACCTATCGTTCATCTCCGACACCACCATCGTCGCCACATCCACACAAGGCTGCCGCCTGAGCGACAAATTCCGCGCCAACGCATTCATCGTCGTGCCAGCCGCCGTGGTCATCCTGACAATCTACCTCATCATGGGCAGCAACATGCACTCGCCCCAAAACGTTGGCGAGGTGGAGATACTGAAAGTCATTCCCTACTTAATAGTGCTGCTGGCGGCCATCGTCGGCATGAACGTCATGGCGGTACTGGTGGTAGGCCTTGTGCTGACCGGCATCATTGGCATGCTCATGGGAGCGTTCGACGTCTACGGCTGGTTCGGACACATGGGCCAGGGCATCGTCGGAATGGGCGAACTCATCATCATCACCATGATGGCAGGCGGTCTGCTGGAACTAATCAAGTACAACGGCGGCATCGACTACCTCATAGAACGGATGACGCGGCACGTCAAGGACAAGCGAGGCGCTGAACTTTCCATAGCCGCCTTGGTGTCGCTGGTGGACCTCTGCACGGCCAACAATACCGTCGCCATCATTACCGTTGGCAGCATTGCCAAGCAGGTTGGCGACCGCTATGGCGTGGACAGTCGGAAAGCCGCATCCATCCTCGATACCTTCTCGTGCATGGTGCAGGGACTCATCCCATACGGTGCCCAACTACTTATGGCAGCAGGTCTGGCAGGTCTGAACCCTGTCAGCATTGTGCCTTACCTCTACTATCCCGTGGCCATCGGCATAGCGGCCCTGCTTTCTATCCTATTACGATACCCCAAACGTTACTCACTATGAACATCATTCAGCGGAACATCGATCGACTCATCTACAGCGACAGCTCCCGTCGCGACCCCATAGAACCCATGACGGCATGGAAATGGAACAGGTTGTACCAGATTGTCAAGCAATATGGCATCGGCCCGTGGGTGGCTGAGGGCATTCAGACGTACAGCGACGACTTCTTCCTGCAACTCCCCCCCACCCTGCGCCAGCAGTTCCTGGACTTGCAAGGGGAAAAGGATTCGGAGTTGTTGAAGCGCTACGAGCTTCAGGTAGAGCGCAGCAAGGGCTTCCTGCACAAATTGAAGCGCCAGTCGATACAGGCATATACCCACGACTTCGTCAACACCATCAAGAACATTGAAGAATAAGTAGCCCTGCAACAATAGGGTAAAGAAAGGGATTATGACACAATGAACCCCGAAAGTGTTTGTCTAACTTTCGGGGTTCATTTCAAATTGTAAAACTTCCTTCTTTATATATTATTCAAAGACTTAGAAGTCCTTCGTCATCTCCTTGACCTCGGCATTGATGTGGTCGATGAACTGCTGGATGGTCATGATGGTCTGTTCGCCACCACCCTGCGGACGCACAGCAACGGTGCCGTCCTGCTGTTCCTTCTCACCCACGATGACCATGTAGGGGATGCGCTTCAGCTCGTTGTCGCGAATCTTGCGACCGAGCTTCTCGTTGCGCAGGTCGATGGTGGGACGCACGCCACCCAGGTCGAATTTCTTGGCGACTTCCTTAGCATAGTCGTTGTACTTTTCAGACAGCGGCAGGATAGCCACCTGGTCGGGTGTGAGCCACAAGGGGAAGTGACCACTGGTATGTTCGATGAGCACGGCACAGAAGCGTTCCAAGCTGCCGAAGGGTGCGCGGTGAATCATGACAGGCGTCTTCTTCTGGTTGTCCTCGTCGGTATACTCCAGCTGGAAGCGCTTAGGCAGGTTGTAGTCTACCTGAATGGTGCCTAACTGCCAGCGGCGACCGATGGCATCCTTGATCATGAAGTCGAGTTTGGGTCCATAGAAGGCAGCCTCGCCGTATTCCACCTTGGCAGACAGACCCTTCTCCTCGCAAGCTTCCTGAATGGCACGCTCGGCCAGTGCCCAGTCTTCGTCAGTACCTACGTACTTCTCGTGGTCGTTGGGGTCGCGGAGAGAAATCTGCGCTTCGAACTCAAAGCCAAAAGCTTTGAGAACAATATTAATGATGTCCATGACGTTGAGGAACTCCTGCTTCACCTGATCGGGACGGCAGAAGAGGTGGGCGTCATCCTGTGTAAATGAACGTACGCGGGTCAGTCCGTGTAACTCGCCCGACTGCTCGTAGCGATAGACGGTACCGAACTCAGCAATACGCAGTGGTAGGTCGCGATAGGAACGGGGTTTCCAAGCGAAGATTTCGCAGTGGTGCGGGCAGTTCATGGGCTTCAGCATGTATTCCTCGTCCTCCTCGGGGGTATGGATGGGCTGGAAAGAATCCTTGCCGTAGTGGGCATAGTGACCTGAGGTAACATAGAGATTCTTGGAGCCAATATGCGGAGTGATAACTTCCTGATAGCCAAAACGCTTCTGAACCTTGCGCAAGTGGTCCTGAAGACGGAGACGCAGCTCAGTACCCTTGGGTAGCCAGATGGGAAGACCCTTGCCTACCTTGTCGCTGAACATGAAGAGTTCCATCTCCTTGCCAATCTTGCGGTGATCACGCTTCTTGGCTTCCTCAAGCATGACAAGATACTCGTCGAGCATCTTCTTCTTGGGGAACGAGATACCATAGAGACGCTGCATCTGCTCGCGGGAAGCATCGCCACGCCAGAAGGCGCCTGCGACGTTCGTCAGCTTGACGGCCTTGATTTCACCAGTGTCCACGAGGTGCGGGCCACGGCAAAGGTCGGTGAAGTTGCCCTGGGTATAGGTGGTGATAGAACCATCCTCCAGGTCCTGGTCGATGTGTTCACACTTGTAGGTCTGACCGTCAGCGGCAAACTG
>Ga0247611_10008704_pt1 | contig 12428 bp, 7 predicted proteins | sample 177DNAGHGhighgp2_FD_192422 | JGI IMG/M metagenome (GOLD analysis project Ga0247611, IMG submission 192422) | Sheep rumen microbial communities from Palmerston North, Manawatu-Wanganui, New Zealand - 1770 DNA GHGhigh gp2 | ecosystem: Host-associated > Mammals > Digestive system > Stomach > Rumen ... | reverse complement strand
ATGCAGAAGGTAAAAGATGAGGCAAAGGAGCCTGAGCTTATCACAGTCAAGGAAGCTGCTGAAACACTTAATTTGTCTGAAGACTATGTGAGAAAGATAAAAGACAAACTACCCCATGTCAAGCAAGGAAACAGCAAACAGGGCCGAATCCTCTTCGTGAAAGAGGGTCTTATGGATGCCTATCTCAATGCTGTCGGAAAAACCAAGTAATGCGTACCTGATGAATTGTGCAAGCGGCGCTTGCACAAATTCGCTATCAGTCGAAACCACGAATTTTGCAAGTCGCGCTTGCAAAAATGAAAAATTGGATAAATTTTCGTCTAAGCTCGTCTAAATCTCACTTAAATTCTCGCTTAAAGTCGCTTAAATTTTCTTAGCAAGAATGCCCTAAATAAAGGTATTTCAGGAAACTCTCGCTTGAACTCTCGCTTAAATCCCCACGTAATCTCACGTAAATTTCGCTCTTAAATCGCTCTTAAATCGCTCTTAAATCGCTCTTATTTTTTTGTTTTTAAGAGCGACCATACAGATACGTTACCCTTTGTCTCGTTGACGATAATCCTTTCCTCTCTCATCTTAGTCTGCATGTTTCCGACTTTCGCCAAATCTTCTATCTTCAATAAGATGTGAAGCGAGACAATTCAATAGAGGCGCCCCTTTTGTGCGCTCTATTTCAGTTTGTGAATTGGATATCATTTGTTAATCCGTAATCTTCCAAAAGCCCTTATTTCCGCCATTATAGCAGTTTTTTGGGGGAGCTTCGCTTGTTTGATTTGTTAATCCGTCAAAAACGAACAACCAATGTCGTCAAAGTCGAAGTTGTTCTCCGCTTTCTTGCGCTTGGCTTTGCCGCTTTATTTGCAAAGAACTCCACCCCCTCGTTCTCATGATGCTAGCGCAATATTTTTCCATATCTATACTATATATTGTTCAAATTATGCGTCACACTTAGCAAAATGGAGACTTCGAAGGAACTGTATATAGTCTTCATCGTCCTCAAAGTTTTTCTGACGGTTAATACCACGAGGCATTACGTAGTAATTCCAACGGTGTAATTGATTGCCAGACGGGACGATTATGCTGCTACATAGTTACGACTTTTTTCTAATTTGTTTCAGAATACATTCGTTTTTCTCTGGGACATGACCGACTCTGTCCTGTTTCATTCGTTGAATGCTTTAGATTTAAGAACCGTCTCCTGATTCATCCTTACTTTCTCGATTTTACTCATTCCTTCTCCCCCTTACAATGCTCATCGAAAAACTTCTGGAACTCATCCGTCAACGACTTGATTTCATGATGCATCACTTTCGACTTTTTCATCATACTCCCTGCAATGCCATATAAGTTAACAAACTCCTCTTCATCTTTCAATTCTGGCACATTTCTCCCTATCTCATCAAGCTTATCACATAGCGCATCAACGCGATTAGCCCACGCATCATTATATTCAAACGATTCTTTTAGCGATTCAAATCTCGCCACCACGCAATCAACACTAATGTCACCATTCTCAAACGAAGCCCTCAGCTCTTCCAGTATCTTCTTATGAGCATCAAAATCGTCCGAATACTTCTTCAAAGCAAAAACTTCTTGCGAACAAACCTCCAAGATACCATATCCCAATCGGTTTGCTTTGAGTTTCATATATACGTCTTCTTTCGATTTTCCCTTATATACATACTCATCTATCTGCACATCTATTTCCGATGATTTCCTGTTTGCAAAAACTATCATGAGCAACAAATAAAAAAGCAATACGAAAGCTGTCACACAAACCGCCAATTCAAATTCAGGAGTACCTATAAAAGGGCCTGTAATATGCTTGCATGACCAGTTCCATATTAACCATACTAACACGTATACATACAATCCTACAGCCACCATCACCCATGTTCTTACAAACCAGATATCTTCTTTAATAGCCCATACAAAACTATTCCAATTGCGATACACACTAACATCTATCAGCAGTTGACTAACAGCCAACACCATCCACGAAATAGGCACAATATCCCACAGATTATCCTGCTCAGCGAAAATAAAGAACAACGCAAGTTCAAACGTACAAATGGTGGCGACAATAAGATACGGCATAGGAGCAACATCTTTCAGATACTTTAGCTTTTTATAATCCGTTGCCCTTTTCCTCTCCACGAAAGACTTCACGCTCACAACTACAAACCACAGAAGAAACAGTCGACTCACATAATCGCTGACAAGATAACCTGTCCTTAGTCTGTCTATTTCGCCTAAATGATTGCATCTTATGCTGTATGCAGTACATATCACGGTTATCATTGCACCTATAACAGCCCATATATTCCACCCTTGGAAATGATTCAAGCTCTCCTCCTTTTCTCTCTCAGCATACAAGTACGATAGGAACTCCCCATCGCTTAACTCATTAATCTTAAGAAATTTTTTCTCGTCCACCTTTTCCATCTTTTCCTATTTATCATGTTCAAACAACAACAGTGTCTTCTGCAACAACTCCTTTACATCCATCTGAGCATCTTTTTGCTTAGAGCGCATATTGGTAAAAGCTATAAACACCAGGAACGCTTTAATCACAGCTGCATCTCCTCCTTCTGAAATCAAATACCCACCATCTTGAATCTGTACAAATCCAGATATGGCCAAGAAAAGAAAATATACAAGATACAATGCATATACAATGTTACTTGGATGTATCAAGTAATCTGCCAACTCTTGCCGATAGGACTCATACCTATGATTCCCCCAGTCTTGCAATGGAGAATGACGGATAATCCACTTGGTCATAGAGTGATAATTTGAACATATTATCGACCCTAACGAGAATACAATAAAGACTATTGTTTCTAGTCGAAGAACTATCATATCCGTCTTACCAAGGCCAATGAGGAGAAGAGCAGGCACTCCAAATGCGAATAGAACGACAAAAAGGTAAGTTCCGATAATTGTTACAAAGGGCATTCCTATTTCAAATAACAGATACGTAACCGCTAAAGGGAATGATGCCACATAGCGAATAACATTTAGTAGATTACAAGGTAATTCCGAATAGATCCACTCGGTAAAAGAATAAACGCAAATGTAGCCTACGATAACCAAGAGGTACCACCACTTAAAGTTTTCCAGCAACCAAACAAATCCTGCAAATGAGAGTCCACCAATAACAAGGATAACAATGAGCAGCACCCCAAGAAAGCTCTTATCCGACAATTTTAACAATCCTAGAAAACCCTTCCATCTATCGGGGTTAATCTTCTTAATATGAGTCTGGTTCTCAGATAACGAATACTTTTTCTCGCACTCAAAATACGCATCTCTATCATTGTTGGGCCCATGATAGATTATTGGATACTCCCAAACCTCCTTATTGCTCAGCAATACAAGTAAATTGCTCGCTTCAATAATCCCATACGTTCCTTTTTTGTCATGATAAACAATGCTTTTTACCACCTCAACTCCTGCAGCCTTTGCATCTTCATCCACTACAAGGTCCATTATTTCATGTACAGTTTTCTTTATGATAGGCTCATTGTGTCTCGCTGGGAGGTCTATCCACCACAGAAACACTGCAAGGAATAGAAAGGTAATTGGGATTAATGAAAGTTCTGTCCCAAGTATGCATTTTTCGAGGCCAAATACAAATACACATAATATGCCCAAAGAAATGATTATCCAACTTTTTCCTGGGTATCTTTGCATTGGGAACCTAAAACATTTATTTCCTTTGGAATTAGTCCATTTCTCCATTTCTCAAATTCTTGATTGTCTTCAAATATTGAAACACCATCGTAATCTCTTCTCTTTTAAACCACAAAGAGGCATAATCACCCCCACTCTTTTAAGTCCCAGCCAGCCCGTCAGTCCGTTCTATACTTATCGTATATGTCCTGCCCCATCAAAGTGAGTGGGCGCTTATGAACATCACCCTTACGCAATGAAAAGCCTGTAATAAACCTGTCTATATCTCCTTCCATGTGAGGGAAGAGTCTACCAAACTGGGCCTCTAACTGTTGACGAAAGGCTTTGTTGTATATCTTTGCTTTCCACAAGACCTCTGATGCTGCATCCTTATGAACTGCATACAACTCATCTAAGCCTAATTGGCTGATATGCTCATTAAGCGCCAAACTCTCAGATGGCACATTTGCTTTTAGCTGTATCGACAAATTCTGTTCTTGATGGGTCAGCATATACTTGATTACAGACCGAGGGTCTAACCCGAACTTAAACGGGCGCTGCTTATCTTTCTCTGTTGTATACAGGCAGAATGTTGGTTTGGAATCGTTCTTTACCCTATTACACCTGGCACATACTGGCACCAAATTGAAAAATGATGTACAGAGAAATGGATGTTGCGACTTGGGATAATAGTGATCCAGATCGTATGTCGCCACCATCTTTCCCTTAACTGTTGCCGTGGTAGCATACTGGGCATTACAGTAAACACAGGCTTTGATTCCCAACCTCAGCCCATATTCAAGATAAATCTTTTCTCTCACCCACTGATATCGCATCGCATCTACTACATGTTCATAGAAGCTCTTGCACGATTTATGATACTTAAATTTCTTCTTTAGCTGGGCTAAGTTCAGCATATTAAAATGATTCTGTTCATACCCATCAAAGTCTTCAGGCTTTAACAATATGATTTCACCATAATTCTGAACAATAGCTTCCACGTATGCAGTATATCTTTCATAGCGTTTCCCCTTCCCCTGGAGGAAGGCACGAAACAGTTCAAGCCTCTCCACAGGCAATTTGAAGGCATTGGACGTTCTGACCTTCAATGCTGCAAGATATTCTGCAGCGCATGTCTCTACTTTTTTATTAATGAGTATCCGCTCCATCCTTTTCCAGTTCTTGCAATTGTCGTCTCAGTTCCTTAATACGCTCCTGCTTTCTATCGCTAGTATCATATTGTGGGTGTGCTTCAAAGAATTCATCAAGCATCACTTGCAAGTTCTCCTTGATAACAGGGTCACCTACCATATTTATCAACTTTTGAGCGTTGGTCATATCAACAACATCTCTTCCTTCTTCAAATTTTGTCAGGAAACGCACCAGACTTTCAATCTTCTTTTGTGCATAGCTACCGATAAATCCCTCATTCAAGAAGAAACTTTGTTTCAATATGTCATTGACATTGGCACAGAATGGATTGATGAAACTTTCGCTGTCTTGTTGTTCTCCATCCTTTAGATAGAGTATATTGTCTTTAGGTATGTCAGACAGGATAAAAGGAGAATGAGTGGTCATCAATACATAGACGCTGCCTCGTGAAGAAATACTCGATTGCTTCAGCACACTCATCAATTTGAATATGAGTGTTCGTTGATATTCTGGATGATAACAGATTTCAACCTCATCTAGAATCATCAGGATATTGTTATAACCGATTCTATCACTCTGTCGAACAGAAAGTATATTCAGCGCATGAAAGACCAGCGAACTCATAGAGTACATGAACTGACGTTCTCCACTACTCATACGCCCTATGGGTACAGTATGTCTTGTCTTATTCTCGCGCATCATGATTCCTTCAGAGAAGAAAGATGGCGGTAGTAAGTACATACGCTGCGCAACTGAGTTTACTTGCAGACGACCATCCCACAGCACATTGACATAATCATCGTAAGTAAATCTTTCTTTCAATGGGCTCAAATCCCTACCCTTTGATTTTCTCAGGAAGTTCAGCAATTGCCATACCTCCAAACTAATATGAGAATGTTCTTTTTTTACATACCTGGAAAGACGGCTTATGAGCCTGCGTTCGTCAATGCTTTCTGCGATACGTAATGGGCCACTTCTCGAAACCACTCTAAACTCAGAATATGTAGAATACGCATATCCTATTTCGAGCACCTTTTTGACAAAATATAGCGCTGCCATCCACAGCATCTCATCAGCATCCTCTCCAAGCATGATGCCAAACCTGTTCAAAATAACAGAAGCGAAAGAATTCCGATTATTCCTAAGTTTCTTCAATTCGCCTAACACCCTGGACATTTTCTTTTCTAAATCGAGAGCCGCAGAATCCGTTTTACTTCGCTTTTTCTTTTCAACGAAAGGGAATCCCACATAATCCTCATCCACTGAATCAATACCTGACAATATTCTTTCGTAGTCAAGTTTGTAGTTGACCGCTGCCAAAGAGTATTCAGGCAAGAACTCATATCCCCTGCTCATAAATTCAAGCAAAATGGCAGCAAGCCGTTGTTCTGTAAGGTTAGCCTCATTTTGCATATTGATATTCCCATCATGTCTAAAGGGATTAAGCGTAATGGGAGCGGTATATTCATCGTTGTTATGAAACACGTTGTTTAACCATGAAACATCGTCATCCTGATAATGACATTCTCCATGATACATTTTTGCGCATAAATCTCGAGCGTAGTCATGGGCATCGTAAGCCTGTATACTATAGTTGTTGACTACTGTATAAAAGAAGTGCTTTGCTACTTCTCGTAGCTGGTCATACGTGGCTTTGTTGTAATCCTCATAATTTCTGAACTCTGCGACATTTCTTGATCCGAATTGAATCTTCTTTTCACCTAAATCCAAGCCAAAACTTCCGCCTCTACTTTTCAAGACATAGTTTTTACCATCTATCGTATAGTGCAGGTCTGCATATATACCCATCACATAGTAGAAGTACGGAGAAAACTGAGGATTATCCAAGTGCTGAGTCATCATCACCCCAACATTATTAACCATCCTAAATATCAACTCCAGTAGTGAAGACTTTCCGCTACCATTCATACCTACGATGGCAGACAGATTGACACGTTTTCCAAAGAAACCGTCGAAATCAAGATTGGAGAACACATATTCCCCTGGCTTCAAATTCTTCAGAAGCCAGCCACTACACCCTTTCAGCACAACAAGTTTGTTGAGCAGGAAGTTTTTATTATTGATGTCTTGAACTGTAGGCATAACTATTATTCTTAAACAACAAAGAGGCATGACCACACTTGGTGTAACAGGGAACATGTTCGTATAACATCTTTATACGATATCGTTGGATGAGCCACCGCAGGCCCGGCTGCCAATGTTGTCATGTTATTCTCCGTCATCTCGTTACATTCAATTTTACAAAGGTACGAAAAGTTTTGTAAGCTTACCATGCTTTGCTTGGAAATTAATACTTTTTAGCGATAGTCGTGATTGATGTTACAACTCAGCACCTTGGTATTTTCTCTATTCATCAAATCTTGATTTCCTTTAGTCTCAATTATCTACATAGCCTAATATTTCTGTTTACTTGGTATAACACCTCTCACACCACCTTTCGGATTGGGCACGTCGCCTTTGTACCTTGGTATCAAGTGCATGTGGCAATGAAATACCGACTGACCTGCGGCCTCGTTGATGTTGATGCCCACATTATAGCCGTCAGGATGGAAACGCTCGTCAACTTTTTGTTTCACGTATTGCAGCACGACGTTCATTGCCTCTCGCTCGTGGTTGGTAAGGTCGAAGTAATTAGCTACGTGACGTTTCGGAATAATCAAGGCATGCCCAGGTGAGACAGGATAGCCATCATAAAAAGCGACACAAGTGGCCGTCTCACAAATGATCTCTACACGTCGAGACAATCGGCAGAAAGGACATGTCTCTCCTTCCTTGCGAGGTAATTTGTTGAAGTGCTGATATTGATAGAGTTCATAACTCTTGTTGGCAATCAGACTCTTATAGGGCAGTTTCACGTTGCACTGATAGGTGTATTGCTTGTGAATGGCATGCAACCTAAAGCCTTCTTCCGTAAGGTCCCTACGCACAGCAAAGTATGCTGTTCCTTTAGGCGAAAGCAGATTGGTGACGTTCATCATCACTTCAGCTTGTGCATAAGGTTCCAACACATTCAGCACATAGTTGCATATGATAGTATCAAACTTACCTTCGGGATAGTCAGGGCGATAATAATAATCATAGCCCACGATGTCATAGCCCTGACGCTTCAAATCATCCGTGTCAAAACCAAAACCGCAGCCGAAATCCAGTATTTTTCCCTTTAGCATGTCGTGCTGCAAAAGATAGCGTGTCGGTACGGATAATTCCGTACGCTTGATAGCTGTCAGATACGGATGATTGATTTTCTCTGGTTCCATAGTCTTTAGTATTTCCAAGTCTCAAAGCCCATATTGAGGGCTATTTGATTGATGGGGTTAAACGTTCTTTCGTAGATTTCACGAAACTTCTCCTCACTCATTGCAGCCAAATCTTTTGCTGAGTAGCCAAGAGACACAAAGTCCTCCATTACCTTCGGCTCCCTATCGGCATTGATTAAGACTTGCAAGGAATGATGCTGCAATGCTGCGAGTTTTGGCAGATAAAAGCCTAAGTCTGGCAACTTGTCGCTCTTAGATGAATTGATGCTACCATTCGATGGTATCAAATTCCATAGCAGATCATGACACACGAAACTCCACGGAATAAAATGGTCAAGATCATAGTCTTTTGGATGTAGCAACTTATCTGTATAGATACAATGAATAGGGCCTCCTATCGTCATCACCATATCCCAATAGTTATGCTGCTTTGTCAATGAGTTTCTGACTTCAGGGCGTATCAGTTTATTTGGAATGGCTGGCACATTGGGATTCCTTGTTTGTAGAAACAATGTCAGATTCCAATAGGCAAAATCCACCAGAATATTATAGTGAGTATGCAGATAAGCATCCCAAGCCTGATTCAGAACGATATAGAAATCCGAGCCATCTTTATACAAAGCATAAAGACTTCCATTCTCCAATGTCTGGGAACGTCTGACCATCTCCTTGTCATCAGAGGTGTCAATCCACGGACGCAAAAAGCGATAGGGAACATTCAACGTTAGCGTTGTTAGTAATCGCTTTATCTGCTTGTCTTCCAGTCTGCTTGTTAAGCCTTCAATGATTGTTTGAGAATTAGCATCAATAGGAATCTGAGTAATGTGCTGCAATTCCATCACAATATCAAACAGCGAATCACTCTTACCAAAGGACAAACGGAAATAGTGAATAGGATACCAGGCATTAGCCACCATTCTGATGACAATATCCCACACGCTGATTCTCGGGTTGTCCGATTTCGCATGTATTTGCATAATCGATACAAACCAAAAGAATTTGTACGTCGCTACCGTATTTGAGAAAATTTTCCCAAGCCGGTTCGTGGTCAGTATGTCGGATTGCGGTATCTGCATAAATAACATAAATAAAAGGTTCACAAGTGTCTATTGTTCATAACTTCCCAATGTCCAGTCTTATTGCTGCCAACTCGAATAATGAATCCATCTTTTTTCAACTCTCCAAGGCGACGCTTTACAGTTGCTTCTGATGCGCCTATGATAGCTGCATATTCGGCATAGTTGAGAGCACCATCTTTTAGGACAGCTTGATAAAGCCTCTCTTTTATCGGGTCAGAAAATGATTTTATCGGGTCAGAAACGGCTTTTATCAGGTCATTCTCTTGTGATTTCTTGTATTCTTTTATCTCCTTGCTAATGTTTCGGATGTGTTCTTCCAGCATAAACTCACGGAAAGGCTCGAGTGATTCCTTCTCCCGGGAATTTATCAAGGCTTGGATATATTCAGCCTTATCCTCTTTGACGATTTTCACAGGTACCAATCCGAACTCATATTGCAGGTGGTTCATTACCAAGCGAGACATACGCCCATTACCATCTACCCAAGGATGAATTGTCACCAATTGATAGTGAGCATCAAAACTGAATAGATATTTAGCAATAATGTCATCAAGGTTTGATAATTCACTCCTTCGTTGGTTTAGTTGCTTACAGAATTCTTCCAACTTGGCTGGCACTTTCTGAAAGTTCATGTATGAACGTCCACCAATGCCAGCTGTAACACCTACCAAGCGAAGGTCACCTTTTGAAGCATCGAAAGAACCTTGTGCCGTGTTATATGTGGCACCAGTATTCTTCATGACAATCGCAGAAAGACTTTTGAGCATTTCCACCGAGAACTCTTCGTGCTGATGTGCCATTCGCATAGAATGTTCGTATGCCACTTTCAAGTCGAGGTTCATCATTTGCTCTTGTAGGCTACGCCCCTTTGCGGTGATACCTTCATCAAAAAGTAGCTGGTTTTCTATCTCTGTAACTGTGCTACCCTCAATGGCTGTAGAATGGGTAATCAGAGAATACAGATAGAACTTTTTATAGTCTATCTGATCAGCGATTCCCAACGACTCGTATTCTTTGAGTGCTTCGAGCAATTTCTTTTTCAGCTCATCTTTCATTCCTTTACTCTCAAATTGTATCACCAAACTTGCTATTCACTAATTCGCTCAATTCTACCTCCAACAACTTCGCTATTCGTAGATACGTCTCCATCGGAGGCTGACAAGCGTTGGTACACCACTTTGAAACAGTAGTCGGCGCACAACCAAGTTGTTCTGCCAACCATTTGTTGGTTCTCTTCTTTTCTGCAAGCACCACTTTGATGCGATTGATGTCTTTGTCCATAATGGATTATTTCATTGTTATTGGTTACAAAGATACGCATTTCTTTTGAAAGAAAGTCAAAATATCACGATAATTAACATATTATCTCACTATATTATCTTTTTTCTCATCTTTATGACTGATAAAAAGTGTAAATCGGTTTGTTTTTATGAAAAAGATGTGTATATTTGCATAAAAATCATGTCAATGAATACAACAAATAAATCACTCAACGAAGTATTTCAAACTTTGCGCGACTTAGTTAAAAGTCCGGGGTATCTATATGTCCTGCTTTTTATGATTGAAGAAGATATTTGTATACCATTCTCACAACTTAAAGAAGCAGATCCACAGATTCGTCTTTCAATGAAAGAGGCAGCAATGCTAGTAGGCTTATATATTAATGAGAATAATGACGTACTGAAAGAACCCAATAATATCGATTCTTTGTTTGATCTTCGGGCAAAAACATATCAGGTGTTGGATGAACTTCATTGGGCAATGAACGAACCTCTTGCCAAGGAAATGCGTGAAGCTGTTAATCGTTATATGAGCGATAGCAAACAACAATTCTCTCCTAATCAGATATTGGCACATGCCACTCATATGAGAGAAACTTTCTTTTACTCAAATGAACCTGCCTATGATTTGGAATACTTGTTTTTTGCGCCAAGCAAATATAAATATGACGAAGAGTGGCTTCATCGAAATAAGGGCTTTGATATCAGTGAAGCTGCAAACATTGCAATAGTGATAAAAAAGTTGTTCGATGGAAAAAGGTGCAAAATCAGTAGCTTGTCCAAAGAACAGATAAACGAAATAATAAGCAATGACAGGAGATTGAAAAAAGATAAAACTTCAGCAGAGAGAACTCGCAAATTCTTGACATTACAAAAATTTGAAGATTTGTTATCAACAGAAGTTGATGACGGCCATGATTATTTTGAATGCATCGATTGTCACAAACTATGCCAAATTCTGCTTGATTTATTCATGATAGAGAAAAGTGTAATAGAAAAACTAAATGGAATTAAGCCTTTCCTGGATAATTTCTCGACAGAAATATATCCTGGCATAAACTCTGATTTCACTGAGCCTGGGAAAAGTAACGTAGTTACATGGAAACCAATATTAAAAGTCGTAGAAGACCAATATATCCTTCCTCTGCCATATTTGTTATTTCAGTCTATATACGAGACACCATATTATTGGCTTATGGAAGATAAACATTATGCCAAAACGGCTGGCTCTCATTTGGGAGATGCTGGTGAAGATATTGTTTTCGATTTTTTAAAGCCTATTTTTGGTGAAGATATGGCTTTCAAAAACGTTATTATAAAGAAAGGGCATAATACGATAACTGATATAGATATTCTTTGTTTGCTTGGAAATAAGGCCTTATGTGTTCAGGTAAAATCAAAAAAACTGACCGAAAAAGCTCAAACTGGCGACGATAGAGCATATCATAATGATTTTAAAGGTGCCATTGCTGATGCGTATAACCAGGGAATGATTTGCCGGGATTCAATTCTGAAAAATGATGCAGTCCTGTATAACAGCCATAGCGAAATAATAGAGACTCACGACATTGACGATGTGTATATAATGTGTGTAACAACGGGCTATTATTCTGCAATACCTCATCAGGTTCATCTTCTTTTAGATTTAGAAGATAAGGCAACAGCACCTGTTGTTCTTAACATATTCGATTTACATCTTCTTTCTTATTATTTGAAAGATCCGTATGAATTTCTTTATTACGTACGCCAGAGAATTGCTACATATAAATACTATATTGCTAACAATGAAACTATTTTATTGTCTTACCATTTATCACATAAACTATGGAAAGACCCCAAAATGAGTTCAGTACTATTAGATTCTTCCATTGCAGAGGATATTGATGTTGATTATCCTAACATATTTAATATTGATCTTAATCCAATTGTCAAGAGAGAGCCTTTGTCATGTAAATGGTTAAGTA
>Ga0247611_10008703_pt1 | contig 12430 bp, 13 predicted proteins | sample 177DNAGHGhighgp2_FD_192422 | JGI IMG/M metagenome (GOLD analysis project Ga0247611, IMG submission 192422) | Sheep rumen microbial communities from Palmerston North, Manawatu-Wanganui, New Zealand - 1770 DNA GHGhigh gp2 | ecosystem: Host-associated > Mammals > Digestive system > Stomach > Rumen... | reverse complement strand
CGTATAACAAGTTTCCCAAAGATGATGACAGTGTTATTGGCGTCATTCTGAGCGGGTCGCCGTTTTCAGTTCACGACCCCGAAGCATTCAAGGTGGATTTAAGCCAATTCGTGGGACGTTTACCTGTGTTGGGTATCTGCTATGGCGCACAGTTCATTTCTTACAGTAATGGAGGGAAGGTCGAAAAGACCAACACACGTGAGTATGGCCGGGCACATCTGGAATATATTGACACCGAGAGCCCGCTTTTCCGTGGCTTTGAGCCCCATTCACAGGTGTGGATGAGTCATGGTGACAGCATCACAGCCATTCCTGAAGGATTCCAGTGTATTGCTTCTACAAATGATGTGAAGTATGCCGCATTTAGCCTCACCCCCAACCCCTCTCCAAAGGGAGAGGGGAGTGGATGCTCTAAAGCTTGCAATGCGGGGAATAATCATACTACTCCCCTCGCCCTTCGGAGAGGGGTTGGGGGTGAGGCTCCGGTGTTTGCAGTTCAGTTCCATCCCGAAGTGTTCCACACGGTACAAGGTTCTCTGTTGCTGAAAAACTTCGTTGTCGGTGTATGTGGTAGCCGTCAGGATTGGAGTGCTGCCTCGTTTGTCGATACCACGGTTGCAGAACTGAAACAACAACTGGGTGACGACCGTGTTATCCTTGGACTCTCAGGTGGTGTCGACTCCAGTGTAGCTGCCGTTCTGTTGAGCCGTGCTATAGGTGACAGGCTGACGTGTATCTTCGTTGATCATGGCATGTTGCGAAAGAATGAGTTCGAGCAGGTGATGGAAGACTACAAGGTGTTGGGATTGAATGTCATTGGAGTGGATGCCAGTGAGAAGTTCTTTGCCGACTTGAAAGGTGTTACTGATCCCGAACAGAAGCGTAAGATTATCGGTCGCGACTTCATCGAGGTCTTCAATGCCGAGGCAAAGAAGATTACCGATGCCAAGTGGCTGGCACAAGGTACTATCTACCCCGACCGTATCGAATCCCTGAATATTACAGGAAAGGTTATTAAGAGTCACCACAATGTAGGAGGACTGCCAGAAGAGATGCATCTGCAACTATGTGAACCGCTAAAATGGTTGTTCAAGGATGAAGTGCGTCGCGTTGGACGTCAGTTGGGTATGCCTGAACATCTTATCACACGTCATCCTTTCCCCGGTCCAGGACTCGCCGTGCGTATCTTAGGTGACATTACTCCAGAGAAAGTACGGATTCTTCAGGATGCAGACGATATCTATATTCGCGGGTTGCGTGATTACAAAGTGCGCCTTTCCGGTGAGGAGGCACGTCGGGTGCTTGCCGCAGGTGTACCGGCATCTATGCAGGATGGTGAGATTGAAGTGTCACTCTATGACCAGATATGGCAGGCAGGAGCCATCTTACTGAGTACCGTCCGTTCCGTAGGCGTAATGGGAGATGAGCGTACCTACGAGCATCCCGTTGCCTTACGTGCCGTTACCAGTACCGATGCGATGACAGCCGACTGGGCTCATCTTCCTTACGATTTCATGGCGAAAGTCTCCAATGAAATAATAAATAAGGTGAAAGGCGTGAACCGCGTCTGCTACGACATTTCTTCCAAGCCACCTTCGACGATAGAGTGGGAATAGAAACTGATGAAACTACCTTTTCATGTCATAGAACAACTAAAGCGCAAGTCAGATAATGATTTGCGCTTACCATCAGACTGCGAATTGCTGTCGCTCGACATACAGAGTAAGACGGGCGTTCGCATTGGTGCTACCACGCTCAAGCGTTTACTCGGCTTCGCTCAAGACGAACGTCAACCACATGCCAGTACGCTTGACGTCATAGCCCACTATTTAGGCTATGCCCATTGGGACGAGTTGGTTGAGATTGATGACAAAGGAAACTCCGATTTCAACAGTTCTGCCGATGAGATTCGTTCTGTCGACTTGCAGGTTGGTAATAAAGTGGAAGTAACCTATCTGCCCGACCGTGAGGTCTTATTTGTCTACTTGGGCAATAATTGCTACAGGGTACAACAGAGTAAAAACAGTAAGTTACAAGTTGACGACGAGGTGGAGATTCTCAACTTTTTGATTCACCATCCGTTGTTGATCATTCAAGTGTGGCGTGATGGTGAGTCGCTTGGTCAGTTTACCGCAGGTCGTATTTCTGGTTTATCATCGATTAGGGTAATTACAGCATGATGGAATCGTCGAACTTTTCAAAACAGCAACCTCTCTTCGAGGCTATGGATCCATTTGACTCCAATGGATCTACCTGTGACACTTATCGTGTAAAACTCTATGGCAAGCTCCATTTCTTGAAACGGCTAAAGCCAGCGTATGTCAATGACATTCGTTATCAAGAAGCGTTTCGCAAGGAATTCGAAACGGGCTATCGTCTGGAGCATCCCAACCTGGTACGTTATGTATCTCTTTCCGACGAAGGCATTCTGATGGAGTACGTGGATGGTGAGACTCTTACTCAAAGACTTGCCTCCCATCCTGAATTTTTTAATAAGAAGAATACGGAGAAGCTACTTCGCCAATTATTAGATGCCATTGGCTATCTGCACGCTCATCAAGTGCTTCACCTTGATTTGAAGCCAGACAACATTATGCTCACCCGCATTGGCAACGATGTGAAACTTGTTGACCTTGGCTTTTGCTATACAGATACGTTTGTTGACACGCAAGGACGCACAGACCGATTTGCGGCACCTGAACAACTGACAGGTGATAATGTTGATGAGCGTACAGACATTTATGCATTGGGGCGAATCATAGAACTACTACCTGAACATGATCTATACAATAAGGTAATAGCTCGTTGTGTTGCTAAAGCACCAATAGCGCGTTATCAGGTTGTCGATGATTTACGTAATGCGATATTCCCCAAGAAAAAGAATTGGCTCTTATATGTTCTTGTCATACCCTTTTTCTTATTGCTTTTCGTCTGCCTTTTCTTGGTGAATAATCATAGGACTTCAATTGGAACTGGTGATGTTCCATCGGTCGTTCAGAAAGAAAACACCGAAACTCTCAAAGTTATCAATCATGTTGAACCCGCTGAACAATTGAAGAGTAATGATGAAGTTTCCTCAACACAATCAATACCTGATGCTCAACCTATCAAGAGAGAACTTACAGAGGAAGAGAAAGAATTCCTTAATCAGTATCCTCATTTGAGAGCTATTTATAATGATGAGGCTTCTTCTACTAAGTTAATACCTGTTGCTCTACCACCTATCAAGAGAGAGCTTACAGAGGAAGATAAAGAATTCCTTAATCAGCCTGAGTTGAGAATTGTTTCATCTGAAGAGTTTGAACGATACAAACAGCAGTTGGACGAATATTTTAGCGAAGCAAATGCTTTTCTCAATGATTCGACTAACTTCCAGAAATATCCTTTACATATTACTTATTTAGGGCATTTCAAAAAAATCATTCACAGAACTTTAGAAAGAATCAAAGCCGATGAATGGTTCGGACCTTTATATAAGAGTCCCTTGAATCCTGTCAGCTCCTATACTAGAAAATACAGGGACAGTTTGGATGCTCGTGCATCTGTCAATAGCAATAAACTGCCATAATAATATAAAATCGGCTCACTTTGAACTTTTTTGCAAAAATAACGTCTCACACAGGATGCCGTTTGCAAAATAATTATTATATTTGCAATGTTGCCCCATTAATGGAGGGTAAGAATCTTAACATGAATGTTTTTTGACTATGGAGCAAGTTACTGACATTAGATGGATACAGCGTTATGCAAATTTTCACAAGGCATGCGAAAGATTGCTTGAAGTGACTCAGGCAGAACGCTTTATTGATGATTATTCGGAATTGGAACTTGAAGGCTTGGTTCAACGTTTTGAATATACCTTTGAACTGGCATGGAAAGTGTTACAAGATTTACTTCTCTACAAGGGTTATGATTTTATGCTCGGTCCCAATGGCACTATGAAGATGGCTTTTGAGGATGGGCTTATTTCTGACCACGATGGTTGGAGAAAGATGGCAAAATCAAGGAACATACTCAGTCATGTGTATGACGAAGAGGAGATGTTGCCTATCGTCCGTCTGATTTACAGCGATTATGCTACGCTCTTAAAAAAGTTAGACGAAGATTTGGCAGATTTGTCACAGCAAGCAGATTATTGTCAAGTATGAAGTTTGGACTTAGCGACACGGTGATACTGGAACTGTGCAATGTGTTTCGTCGGTATAAGAACATTGAGACAGTGTTGATTTTCGGCTCAAGGTCAAAAGATTCTTTTCGTGTGGGTTCGGATATAGACTTGGCTGTAATCGGCAAAGACATCGACTACAACTTGTTATTGGATATTCAGTGCGCTATAGAAGATCTCGACCTCCTTTATCGTGTAGATTTGCTGGACTATCAAAAGAAAAAGGGAACTCCTATAGGGAATCATATCGATCGAGTGGGGCAAGTGTTTTATAGTGCAGCTTAGCAATCTTGGTTATTCTTGCCAGAATTGAATGGCAGTTTTTGTTTTTGAAAATATAAGGCTCTCATGAACCTGAAAGTGATTAAGGTCATGAGATAACGTAAGTTCTACTTGCTTCAGTTAGAAGGGAGAAGTGAGAATGTGAAACATGAATTAATAGTTGAAAAGCAAATATTTATGAAATGGAAGAAATGGTCGCACTGTTTCTTCCATTTTTGATTGATATTAATTATCTTCGCCACGGTAATTAATGTTGAACACGAAACAAACACTCAAAAATGAAAAGAATCGTCATGTTATTCATGCTCTGTGGCCTGATGATCACCGCCTTGGCCGACTGGACATACGGCTCTGCCTGTTTCTCAGGCAGTCAACCTTCCTCTTGCCTTAATCATGGCGGAGTGATTATTTGGTACAACGGCTCTCTTACTCAGACCGGTAATGAAGGTGGGGAGGAAGTATGGCAAGGCACTGGTGACATTTGTGTGGTCTATCCCCCAAGCTACAATGGCCCGAAGATGCGCTTCCTCACAAAGGGCGGCTCCGTACAGATACAGCATCTGAAATAGTCTGTTCTTATCGGTTGAGTCGGTGGTAATATGTAGTTCCCTCTCCTCTTAAGCGCCCATTTCAATTAATTCTAAATTTTTATTGCAAAAAATACAGCTCACATTGAACGTCGTATGCTAAATTTTTCTTATATTTGCGGTGTCGTTATTGAATAAAACGACAAACTTTGTAGGAAGCGTTTAGCTTTCATCTGTACCGAAAAGTCTGGTAAACTTCAAAGTACAACAGATGAATGTGAACACGTTCCCTCCTTGGTCGGAATATTCATGTGTAGCAAGAATTGGCTCACATCCAATATATCCTCCAAGGGTGTGGGCTGTTTCTTTTATCTTTGTACAGGTTTTACCAGAGCCTTCGGTAGGATAGACTGAAAGGCTCACACCTTCCTGTGTTACCGTGGTTACATTAATATGTAAAAGAAATTTTATGCTATGTATTACATTCAAGATTTGAATAGTTTGGTTGGTGATATTGAAGGTATTACTAAAGAGGAAATAAGCGTGCTAAATGAGTTTACCGATGAGAAGGTTGGCTTAAAACATAGTACAGGAAAAGACTACTCTAATAGCAATGAGCTACGTTCTGCATTTCTAAAAATCAAGAAATGTGGTAGAATGGATCAGTATCTGAAATTGGTGCTGAATCATCTAGGAGCAAGTATAGATGATTTCTATGCCAAGATGGATGATGAATTGTAGAACTTAAACAAATTAATATTATGAATTGGTATTTAAAATGCTTAAAACAGTATGCGGATTTTTCTGGACGTGCTCGAAGAAAAGAGTTCTGGATGTATGTCTTGTTTTACATGATTATTGCAATTGTACTTCATGTCATTGATAGCATGCTTGGATGGGTTACCCCTGAATTTGATATGGGAGTATTAGGTGGATTGTATTCGCTATGTATGTTTATTCCAGGACTCGCTGTAAGTGTGCGCCGCTTGCACGATATAGGAAAAAGCGGATGGAACTTTTTATTTATCCTTATTCCGTTAGTTGGAGCCGTTGTGTTATTGATTTGGTTTTGCAAAGAAGGCGAGCGTAGAGGCAATGCATGGGGACTTGATCCAAAGATAGACGAAGTTTAATCAATAGCGAAGTTTTAATTGTAAGCAATACTATCAAAAGAATAGAATAAAAAGGTAGCAATAATTCAGAATTAAGAACAGATATTATGCGACTACATATAATGGCGCAACAAAAGATAGCGTTAGGAATTTCTTTTCTAGTTTGTGGCTGTACCATCTATCTGTTGTTTAGGAGCAAAACACTAAACATCTATCACTGGTGTGCCACTTTGGGATTTTCATCTGCAATTGACACTCTTCGCTTGTGGGTTCAGAACTGGAATGTTCCAGATTTTGTGAGGTTTTGTCTACCTGATGGATTGTATAGTGCTGCTTATATTCTCCTCATTGATGCCATTTGGCATAAAGAAAAGGGAATCATGAAGAATATCATCGTCTCACTTGTCCCTTTGGTGACAATCAGCAGTGAGCTTCTGCAACTATTTGGAATAATTAGAGGAACATTTGATATATACGACTTGGTTTGTTATAGCTTTCCTCTACTAGTTTACTTGTCGATATTTTATTGTCAAAATAGCACGCCTAAAATGCTAAAACAAAAATGAGTATGAAACAATATTATCTTACAATTTGTGTGATAGCGCTATTTGCTATTGGTTTTACTGCTTCTGATGAAGGGCGGAAAGTGAGTCATACAAAACCAACAGAAGAGAAAAAAGAGATTGTCAACAATTCTACAGAGCCAACCCAAACAGATGAGGTTGTTAATGAACAAACAACGTCATCAAGTCCAAAGGCTGTAAGTCAAATCAAGGACATTGAGGAACTGCGTCAAGCCATAAATAACACCGTATGGACACACACGACAAGAGGTGATGTGTGGCTTAGGTATGAATTTGTTGGTAATACAGTGAAGCAGTATGGCGCACTACCACAAAGTGGAAAGTGGCGTTATGATGGTGATAGTCAGTTCGAGTTGAGCGAAAAGAGGTCTGAAAGTGATGGTAAGAGATATTTCGAGGCAACATTCATGCCCCAAACAGAATCTTTAGTCATGTTTGAGCAACCTGTAACATTCAACTTTAGAGACTATCATCTTTACCTCAATGGCCATGATATGGGAGGCTTTATCATGGCTGATTATGAGTGGGATTAAATTATGAATAGATATTTCGAGATTATTACACATAAGTTTAACAATTAAAAAAAGGAATTATGAAAAAGTATTTTTTGACAGTGGCAACAATAGTGCTCTTTGCTGTTGGTTTTGCCGCCTCAGATGAGGAAGGAAGTTCAAGTAACGAAAGCTCTGCTACACAAACAGAGCAAAAGCAAGAAATGCAATCAGATCAGAATCAAGAATCGGAAAAAGAACTCAAAGAAAGAGAGAAACAAGAAAAAGTTAAAAAGGTTGCAGAAATTGCATACAAAAAAGGATATGAAATGAGAATGAGTACACGGGAACTGATCAATGCGGAATCTTCTGCACACATGGAATATACCATCCGATATGGAAAAGAGCCAGAAGAAGAACAAAGTAAAGAAAGATGGAACGTCTTTTTAGAAAACTACAAAAAGGGTTTCTCCGATGCTGCTGACAAAATAATGGAAAAAATCAACTCGGAAGATTTCTAAGCATAAAAGATTTTGAGAGAAAAAGCGTCCCTGTTTACAACTTTCATAATGAGCTAAATGGTGGTGGTCACGAGATTAGCACCATTTGGCTATTGCAGTTACATTATATTTTATACTTAGCAAACAGATAATATGGCTAAGGAAACATTATTAGATATAGTTTCAACAGTTTCAAATACGCAATGTTTACATATCGATGACTTTATTAGTGCATTGCTGAACGTAGATGAGAATTATTATACATACACTACTCAGAAACAGGAGACAAAATATCCTGAGAGAGTGTTTGCATATGAATTGTATCATCAGTTCCGAAAGATCATGGAGAAAAAAACTGAGACGTATCAGGGTATCTATCTTAACGGTGAACAACAAAAATCCAAGCAGGTAGTTGAGGATTTAGATAGATGTGCTCCTGATTTGGTTCTGCATGATTGCATTTACGACGTGAGACCTAATGGACAATTTTGGCTCTGTGAGATAAAAATGAAAGATAATCAAAAGGCAATGTCTGATTTTGAAAAGTTCTATAGGATGGAAGTGCTTGGTTTTAAATGTTACATATTCTTGTATGCTGGTGTTACATTTGAAGAGATGTCAGAAGAAATCAGAAAGGTAGAGGTAAGAACGGATACGGAAGTGTATAAGAAAACTATTTGCATCTCTACATATAATGAGAACGGTGTGAAACAGATTCATTGTCATAGTCTGAAAGAAATTATAGAAAGCAATAATATTAAAACAAATTGAATTATGAAAAAGACATTGGTATTATTAGCAATAGTTTTAGGTGCGTCCAATATGTATGCGCAAACTGAGCTTATACAGTCTGTTGACCTTGGACTAAGTATTAGATGGGCAAATATGAATGTTGGTGCTACTAATCCTAAAGATCCAGGAGGTTATTATGCAAATAGAGAGACAAGAATCAAAACTGGATATGGAAAATATAACTATTTTCCTGAGAGTGATGTCTCAAAAGCTGATGTGGCACTGACTAAATGGAAATATTGGAGAATGCCTACTAAATCGGAGATTGATGAACTATTTGAGAAATGCTCATTTGAGGTGTATGAAGATTCTGATGGGAAGATTTATAGTAAAGTTACTGGCCCAAATGGAAACCACATTATTCTACCCCTTGCAGGGTATTATGATTATGAAGGGCATGAAAGTTGGGTAACAAGATATAATGGACAAAATTTTGATGGTTTCAATTATAACCACCAATCAAAGAGATTCAGCATTCATTCTACTAGTGAAGGATACTATGGAGGTATGGTTAGAGCTGTTACACCACACAAGATAACAGACCAAGAACCAATTGCAGAACATGTGGAAGATCTACCTAAATATAATAGAGGGGAATTAAGTTTTTATACTTGGTGGATGCGCGAGTATCGAAAGAATAAGATTTATCCACCTTACGCACAAGAGAATGGTATAGAAGGGGTTGTAGTGGTCTCGTTCATTGTTGAAACTGATGGTTCAATATCAGATGTCAGAGTTGAGAAATCTGTACACGAATCTCTTGACAAAGATACAGTGAGAATGATGACGAAAATGCCAAAGTGGCAACCAGGGCATAAGAATGGAAATACTGTACCTATTCGTTATACTCTGCCTATTAAATATGATATTGAAGAGTTTTATCGTTAAGAAAATAGTACGAAATTTGATTCACTAGTAAATATATAAATAGAATTAATATGGCATATTGTAAGAATTGCGGAAACAAGTTAGATGATGGGGTAAAGTTTTGCCCCAAGTGTGGTAATCCTATAGAGGGAGACACCCAAGTGCAACAGTCAGTGGATAACTCTTTTAATCAAGAACCACCTAAGAAAATGGGGTGTTTGCAGAAAGGGTTAATAGTTTTTCTTGTTTTGGGATTTATAGGTTTCCTCAGTGAAAAGTGTAATGGCAGCGACACGAAAGAAACAGTTGAAGTAAATGCCCCACAAACAACTGAACAAACAACAAATGATGTTGCAAAGGAAAAATCTGAACAAAAGAAGCAAGAGGAAGTTCATCAAGATTTCTTTGAAAAAGGGTATGAATACTCTGCATCATTCAGAGTAAACCGCAAGCAAGGGTATGGATTATCTGCAAATTACAAATATAATCTAAAAATATATAACGATGGCACAACGGAAATAGTAGAAGAAATAATAGGCGATGAATTTCCTGGGCATCCTGCTGAACTATACACTTGCAAAATCGATAAGAAAAGTGAATCGTATAGAGATGTAGCAGCTTCTTGGTATGAAGTAAAATTCCATAATAATGATGAGTTGTATGTAGATAAGGATGGCAATATTATTATACTTCGTGTGAATGGTAATGACAAGACCATACAAGAAGCAGTTGCTAGTGGTGATTGCAGATTTGGACAATTCAGCAAGAAAAAGTTGGACAACTCAAAAAAATATATCTGTAAAACTTGCGGAAAAGAATTTAATCCTGATAAGCAAGCCATTGTAAATGAAGAGTATTGTTATGGGGATTATCCTCAAACTTGTGGCACATGCGGCAAGACTTATACAATTAATACTGACGGAATTAGTGCTTGTAAAGGAACTTGTAGCGATTGCTCTTCTAGGCATACGTCAGTAGGAATTTATGAATCAGTAACTGGTCGTAAAGTCAAATAAACTATATTCAATATGAAAAATTGTCCTTATTGTGGTGCACTGATTGCGGACGATAGCCGTTTCTGTAGTGAGTGTGGAAAAGAGATAACGAAAGCCAATGTTTGTCCCCATTGTGGGGCAAGCGTTGGCGAAGGTGATGCTTTCTGTCAGAACTGTGGCAGAAATCTTGCAGATGGTAGCTATGCAAACTCAAGCGTCCTAAGTGATGAAATCCAAGCAGAGGGTGATAGTTCATTTAAGAAGTATCTTCCTTATGTTCTTGGAATTATAGCTCTAATTGCGCTTATTGGTGGTGGATGGTATGGCTATAATACTTATTCTGAATATAGTGCTGCGAAACAAGCTAGAGAGAAGATTGTAGCAGATTCTGTGGTAGTAGCAGATGAAGATACGGAAAAGACCTCTGAACAGGAAGAAATAAAACTAATTACTGAATGGTACGACTATGTTTTTGGTAAAATAGAAATCTCAGACGATGTAATAAACAAATTCTTATCTTCAAAAATCAAGGAGAGTATCTGGACGGAAGATTATGATGGTTGCTATGAAATTTGGAAATTCCGTACTATTGCCTGTGACTATGACCCTATCATAGGTGATGTTTCCAAAATAGAAGATATTTCAGTAAACAGTGAAGGTTGGTATGAAGTAAAGTATTTGGATATGGGGTATAATGGAAAAACAACTATTAAGATGGAAAAATCAAAAATAGTTGATTTTGTTCCTGATTCAAGTTGGAATGACTTTGAAAGTTCTGTTGAAAGCTCATATAACACAAGTGATGATTCATACAGTAGTTCCAACGCCTCTACATCGTCAAGGACATTTGCAAATGAGCAGATGGTAGTAGGCTACCTTGCAAACCAAACATTCCGCTCAAGCGATGGATTCACAATTAGGTTTGATGGAAGTGGAAGAATGTTTTCAGAAGGAGACTTTGCTGGCGTGATATCTGTTTTGCGCTTTAATTCCACAAGTGCCTTGCTAAGATATGGTGGCGGTCAATACACAGAAGGAAAATTCAGAGTTGACATCGTGGGCGATAAGTTTCAACTGACTGACCCTGTGGACGGTACTGTGTATTATCAACTTTAATAACAGGAAACAATAATTTAAAAATAACATTATGAAGAACTGTATTCAAAAATTATGATGTTTTGATTATCACGAAGACATTAGACATCCCGCAATATAAAAGAAGAGAAGGAACACCAACGATTTCGTATTGTTTGGCTCAGTTAAAATAAAAAGAACTTTTGTCATTTTACCCTAAAAGAACATTGTATAAAATGGAAGAAATGGTTATATAACTTCTTCTGCTTTATTTAATATTTTAACGTGAGTTCGACGAAATCTAACAGCCTGATAATTTGGAATTCATAAACATATTGTTTTTGAAGTCTAAATGTATCGTTTACATAGTCTAAATGTATCGTTTGCGAGGCGGAAACAAACTTTTTATACGTGAAATATTCACCAAAGGGAGTGTTTTTCTCAAATTCTTGTTTACCTTTGCCATATCATTAATGATTTTCACATGAAAAACCTATAAGGACTAATAAAATAACGTGAGTTCGACGAATTATTTTACAAAATAATTGCTTGATTATTAGGTAATTAGCGATATTTTTAGTAACTTTGTAGTACCACCCATAAAGTTGAACTAAAAGATATCGCTAATGTTTACCGAGGACAAAGTTACTGAAATTTTCTGTATTGCAGATGATTTTTGCAAATTTTATGATGCAATGATGGCAAAATATACCGTAAAAGCCCCGAATAAGCGTCCGTACCACCGTGACGGAACTCTTTCCAAGGCAGAAGTCATGCTGATCATGATACTGTTTCATGGTTCCGGGTATCGCTGTCTGAAGCATTTCTATCTGGAGCATGTGTCGAAGCATCTGCGGCATCTGTTCCCCGAGCTGGTATCCTACAACAGGTTTGTTGAACTGGAGAAGGATGTCGCCATTCCCCTTGCATTGTTCATCAAGAAGGTATTGCTGGGAAAATGTACGGGCATCAGCTTCGTAGACAGCACTCCGCTCAGGGTATGCAGAAATCAGCGAATCCACATCCACAAGACGTTCAAGG
>Ga0247611_10008702_pt1 | contig 12432 bp, 11 predicted proteins | sample 177DNAGHGhighgp2_FD_192422 | JGI IMG/M metagenome (GOLD analysis project Ga0247611, IMG submission 192422) | Sheep rumen microbial communities from Palmerston North, Manawatu-Wanganui, New Zealand - 1770 DNA GHGhigh gp2 | ecosystem: Host-associated > Mammals > Digestive system > Stomach > Rumen... | reverse complement strand
GGTAGTAACCATTCAATAATATTCTACGTAAAACAGAATAATCTATTTTATCAGAAAAATAATGTAAAGTGTCTCTTATATATTTTTTTTCGAAATTAAAAATTTTAATTCTTTTACCAGTATTCTTATTTGTTTTATATGAAATATGATTAATAAACCAATCTATTAATTCATCATCACTTATATTATCTAAGTTTTCTTTATTTAAAATAGGATCAAAATGATAGATAAACGTATTGCGAAATTTTATTCATTCTTTTGATATTTGTAAACTTGCTCAATAAAAACTACCAAATATTTTATAAATTTTTGAGATACTTCATACTTTTTGAACGGATTTCAATAAAGATAATAAATCATCAGAAGTCTTAATCATTACTTTATAATAATTTTCATCTTGCTTATTATATTCATCTTTAACTTCCTGAATCGAACTATATGATATATCTCCTTTATGAAAATCTTTCAAGGCTTTCATTCTACCATGATATTTTCAGATATTATCGATTGGTTGCATAAACTTACCATTAAATCTATTTGTGTCTACCAAATAATTCTTTCATTTAAAAGTTACAACGAGTCATGCGTGATCTAATCAGTTATCTTTTTCTAGAAACAAATAATTTGAAGTTCATAATTTTAATTTATTTTCTATCTCATCAAATATATGTTTAAATAATAATACGTAATGTACGCAATAATATCATGACTCTGATTTTTTTCCTCATTTTTGAGCAAGATTTTTTATGTTATCTCAAATTGTTTGTTTATTAAATTCAATTAAATCATTATTTGTTAATGTATTAAAAAGATACTTAGATCTTAATTCAAGACATAAATAATTCATGAAAATAATAATTTGATCAAAAATTAGTTTTTTATTTTCTTCATCATTTAAATGACGAATTTTAATTAGTCTAATACTTTCGAGAATATAATCTACTATTTCTTGTATATCTCCATTTCAAAGCAAAGCATCTTTAATTTTATCTTTATAATGCTTAGTTATTTTATGAATTGATTCATTATTTTCTGCATCTTCATCAAAAATAGGGCGAGATTTAATTTTACGTATCACCTTATTTATAATGGATTCTCCAAGAGGAACTACAGTACGTAAAAAGTCTCTCATATAGAAGCATTAAATAATATATACGCAATTTATATATAATTTCATAAAAGAGTCAAGTAAGTTTTATAATCAATACTATATTTTATAGAAATTTAAAAATATATAAATAAATTATTAAATATTATAAATATCTGGTAAAGTATGTATCCACTGTTTAATCCACATTTTACTACATTTTATTTTTTTAAAAATAGTATAATGGAGAAAGAAGGAAAGACTGGAATGTACAAAGAGAAAGACTTGAAAGTCTAGCTGAACATATTTTGTTTCCCAAAGTTCGTGTATATCTATCTTTATTATAACTTTTAATATATCTATATCGTATTCATATTCAGAATTTATAGCAATGGCTAGCATCTGAATTCAAAAAAATATGAGTTTTAACCAGGTTTGAAATAACTAAGGAATAAAAGAAAAAATTGAGCACGAGGCTGTTGACAATACAAAATCAACTATACAAAAGTTATTTATATTAAGATATCAAAAAATCTATACTTAACGAAAATCTTCAGAAAAATCTCAGAAATCAACAAATTCTTTTATAACTTTCACAATAAATCTCACAAAGTATTTTCCTGTTCTTTCTTGGCTATATCTGCTTCTTGTAATCTATTTAATGTATCAAGCACAGCTGTCCATTTTTTTAATCTAATCTGTCTCTCAGCAGTCAAAGCATCTTTTTCAGATTCTTTTTCTTCATCATTCATCAATATTTGAAGATTCATCTGTTCCTCTATATATATCTCATATAATCTCAAAATCTGAAAAGACCATAATTCTGAAACAGTCTTTACAACTGATTGATCTCAACTCTTTACAGCTATATAAAGTTCCTGCTCAGTATCTTCCCTATCTTGTTTTAATTCATAATCACTAGAAAAAGATCAAATAACTAATTTTTGCAATATATCCCAATCAAAATCATCATCCAAATCTTCAGGGGTTAAATAAGGTTGATAAGGGAATTTGGATAAATAGTCAGTATATCGAATCTGATCTTTTATATCTCATTGAATTTTTCAAAAATATTTTTCATATTTTTCAACAACTTCTTTTTTATCTTCTTTTTCTCTAAGCTCACTTATAAAAGCTGAAAAGTCAAATAACATGACGAAATTTATGAAAAAATAAAAACCTCTCTTAACATAATAATCATAGAATAAATAAAATTTATAACAATGCAAGAGAAAATAATAGATTTTAATCCCTGGTAATCATTTTTACAAAAATCTCAGTAGGTACTTCTACATTTCAGATAGCTTTCATTCTTTTCTTTCATTCTTTCTGCTTTTGAAGGAGTTTTCTTTTTCTAGAAACATCTCAACCATAACATTTAGCCAAAACATCCTTTTTCATAGCCGAAATTGTTTCACGAGCAATTATTTTAGTTCCAAGTCCTGCCTGAATAGGTATAGCAAAAAGCTGTCTTGGAATCAGAGTTTTTAGCTTCTCTACTGCATCACGTCATAAATAATATGCTTTATCTCTATGGACTACCCAAGTCAAAGCTTCCACTCTTTCATTATTTATAAATATATCCAACTTAACCAAATCTGACTGTTCATATCATTTGAATTCGTAGTTCATAGTTGCATATCACTTCGTAGCAGATTTTAATCTGTCATAGAAATCAATTATTATTTCTCACATTGGCAGATTATAATGCCAAACTACACGGCTTTCATCCAAATATTCCATAGATTTTAAATTTCATCTATATTCTTGAGATAAAGCCATCACATTTCAAGCGTATTCTTTAGGTCAAACTATCTCTACTTCAGCAATTGGTTCGAATATCTTATCAATCATTCATTGGTCAATCATTTCAGATCACGATTTTACCACTATCCAAGGTTGAAATTCTTTAGCTAACTTAGCCCAAAAAGTTTCTTCTTGCATTACAGAAGTAATTCACTGATTATCTTCTAAGCGCTGTTTTTGACGGTGTGTTAATTTGATTCAAATTTCTTTCAAAACATATTGATATAGACCTGATTGAACCAAACTTTTCAGATTTGCTCAGGTTTTAATCTGTGGTATGTTCAGATTCTTAGATTTTACTAAATACAACACAGTTGGAATAGTAAAAATTGTATCTAGTCCATATTCTCTCCAAAGTCTCTCTTTGATAATATCCATATGAAGCATTCATAGAAATCCACAGCGAAATCCTAATCCCAAAGCTCCAGAGTCTTCCATTTCATATTCAATTGCACTATCATTTAGTGAAAGTTTTTCTAAACTATCTTTTAATTTATCATATTCAGTAGAATCGATAGGGTAAACTCCAGCATAAACAAATGGAGTCATTTTCTTAAATCCAGGAATGATATAATCCTGGAATAAGTTCATATTCTTTTCCTCATTTTCTGATTTCTGTAATTCAATTTTTTGCAATTCTTGTTTCAAAGACCCATATCCAGAAACCATAGTATCTCAAATTTTTACATCTCTAACTGATTTTTCTCAAGTCATAATATATCAAATCTGACCTTCCGATAATTCTTTATCAGCTTTATAATCAGGCTGGAAATATCCAACCTCAGTAGGAGTAAATTCCGTTTGAGAATGAATTAGATAAACTGGACTTCAAACCTTAAAACTTCAATCAACGACTTTCACATAAGCCAGTACTCATTTATAAGGATCAAAAACTGAATCAAAAATTAAAGCTCTAGAGAGAGAGCTTTCTTTAATTATATTTCAATTCAGTTCAAGCATTACTAATTATCACAAATTTAAATCAAATATCAGTATAAAAATCGACTATTTATTATCAAGTGAAGAAGAAGGATTAAAAAATAAACTATTTTTTGACAATTTAAAGTTATTTGAGTATAATGATATATAAAAAATATAACAAAAAATTTAAACTAACTTATACCAAAATGCTAGATAAAGAATGACCTAACAGAGATAACAAAATAAATCTGATAGCAGAAGTTGATGAAAATGCAAAAAATGATATTATAAAGATTTTATCCTCGACAGATGACAAAAACGTAAAAAAAATTTTAAGCATGGTGGTTGAAAATTGTGACATAAGAATTTCAAGAGAATTCAGAGACAAAAAGAATAAATATATGGAAGAAAACAGAACATTGACTGATGATCAGTTTAATTCACTATACTTGGAAAATAATAGGAAGGTGGAAATAACACAAAGTGACCTTGGTATGTGCATGATGTATACTGTCTTAGAAATATTAAAAAAAACAAACTTTTTTAACGAAATGATAAAAACTCATTTAAAAGAAAATAAAAATTATTGGGAAGTAAAAATTCCATTTTTCAGCAAAGATTGAATTCGAGTAAAAGTATGGAAATCAGAAATAAATAATAGATACTCATGAGAAATATGATGAGAAAAATATAAATTTTGCATAAATTCTAAAAGTAAATTGGACTGATTTAAAATACTGGAAATAGCCTTAATAAAAATGTTGCAGTGCGAACCCTGACCAAATTGGGAAGAACACGAACTAGATTTAAAAAAAACATGAGATTGTAAAATAGATCCAGAAAGTATTTTATATCATACAAAAAAAGATTATGTTTATAAACTATTCAAGATACTTTTTGGAAAATTATGTGTGACAACACAGTGTCAAGACGAATTAAAAGATATCGCATATAAATATTTTAATAGATGAGTTTATTGAATAGAACTATCCTTAGATAAAAATGTGCTAGAAGATAATTCAAAAAGCATATCTATTGATGGAAACACAATAAAACACTGAAAAAAAATTAAAACTTCATTACGCAACAATCAATGCTTCACAAGTCACTGAAAGGACATGATAAGATTTTTTGAAAATCATTCATATTCAATGGAAAAATGTTATATTTCCAAAGAATGAGAAAAAAGATGTTGGATTGTGAATCCACGACACACAGACATAAAATTTGATATAAATTTTGAGGATTGTAAAAAATTTTTCAAATTTAATATTATATGATTTGACTACGAAAATATGTTTGAGTAATTAATTTTTCAGCGTAACACTTGGCTCCATCATATAATTTGGAGCAATTGATTTCGACGATTTTAAGTCAAATTCATCGATAGAAATCCATTTTCAATCAGCAGTTTTATCATCAATTAAATAAATATCTGTTCAATTAAGTAATGTGTGATATTTCAAGTATCTATCCATCCATTCAGGATAGTATTCCTTATCTTCCACATCCTCTATAAATACATTTTCAACATTTTTCACTTCATCCAAATCTTTCAATTCATTAAAGGAATATTGTCAGATTTTTTCATTTTTCTCAAAATCTCGTAGTCGGATGTTCCTTTTCTGTCAGATATATATTACTCAGCATTTAGGCAAAAATCACTTCTCATATGCTTTTTTGTACAAATCGATCTTTGAAATGTTATAAAAATTAAGTTGATTTTCCAGTAGTGTATTTAATATATTTAGGCATAATGTTCCAACTCTCAGATTAGTAAATCCTCCAGGTCAATTTAATACAACTACATTATCAAATCATTTTTCTCTAAGCAAGTTTACCAATTCTCATCATAGCAATCTTTCCACATGGTCACGAGGAATACTTATTCTATAATTATCTCATGTATCAGTTAATACAGAATCTGATGATATATTCATGAAAATAGTTTTTCAATTCATTTACGATCACAATAAAACTATAAAAACATCTTTTGTAAATCGGGATCTTTAATCATACTTGGCTCCCACATTGGTTCAAAACTTATTATAATATTAACCTCCCAATCAGGAATCACATCCAAAACCGCATTCTTAACCAATTCCATAATCATATCAGCCATAGGGCAGGTGGGTGTAGTGAAAGTCATAGTTACATCACATATTTGATTTTCTTCTTTCAAATCAACACCATAAATCAATCCAAGAGTATACATATCAACAAGAGGAAACTCTGGATCATAGACAGTTTTCAATTTTTCAATTATTTTTTCTTCCAATTCCTTATTCTGATTTTTTCACATTTTTCGAATTATCCATCATCAAGAAATAAAGCAATATTATAAATACACACAAAATAACTAATCCTCGCAATTTACTCCAATTTCACATAAGAATTAATATAATATTTATTAATGCATACATTCCAAAAATGAAAGATAGTTTATAACTTTCAGATTCAGGGGAGTTTGAATTCTTTTTGTTTTTAAAAATTTTTTGTATAAACATAAAGAAAAAAAAACTAGCTCATCGAGCGACAAAAAAACTTCAAACCAATAAAATTCAAATTGCTACAAAGGGATCTTCAAAAACGTTAATTGCAGCATAGTCTACGAATAAAATCAATAGACCAACAATTAATTTTACCAGAGATAAATATTTATAAAAATTTGTTTGAACCATTTTGAATATAATTATAATAAAGTTGTTACTACATATCTACGTTTATATCTTCTTCTTCTTTAGCTTTTTTCTCCTCTTCTTTTCTACGTTCCTCTCTTAACTCATTCAAAGAAGGTAAGTAAAAAGGATTACTTCACCATTCATAGAATTTATAGTAAATTGCATCCCAAATTCATGATCAGATTGTAGTCATTACATATGCAATTATTGATGATGCAATAATCAATAATATGTTGAAATTGCTTTCATTCATCTGGCTTGTAATTAATACATGCACAACGACAGCTAAAACTGCTCATAAAGTATTTCACATTAAACTTGAAGCAGAATAATTGGGTTGGGATAAGAAGTCTATTAGATTTTTTGCTATAAACAATTCGAAAATTATCTGAAATCCTAATAATGTATATAAAGAATACAATCATTTGTACAAAAAGTATGGAGGAACGAAGAAAATAAAAATAATTAAAGAAGATGCAAAAATTAAACCAAACATTTTACCAAAATCGTAATACCTTTTGCTGAAAAATATATTATATAATCAAGCTAATGCTAAATTTCATATAAAACCTACAATAAATCATATTATAGGCAATAAAATTCACAACATTGAATTAATTGATTTGTCTTCTGATCAAGTTAATCATCAGATTGCAGATAATGTCGCAAATAATAAAGCAGCTACACAAATTCATACGACTATTCAAATAATAATTTTACCAAAGAAAGATCAAGCTGTTACATCGCTTGGAGCGTTGTCAAACATTGCAACATCAGGTTTATTTATATTTCTTAGATCTTGAGTCGAATTGTGTCAAATTTGAGAATTGCCAATTGTGGGAATGTTACTAAGATTTGTAGCAGAATTAATCATAATTAGGAGATATATAATAAAAAATCTGAATTATTTTATATTTTTAAACATATCTGAAGCATTGGAACGAGAAGATTTGTTTTCTGTTATGTAGGACATCAATATCATGTCGTTATCCATTGGAACAAATATTTGGCTAACATACAGTAATGGCAAATCATCAACTAATCATTGAGTAATCTCATATTCAATTAAAACAGCATATATTTTTTTTCATTTTTTTTCAAATCAAATTTGAGTTTTTTTAATATTTGATATAGCAAGTCACTGATTTTGTAAGGATTCTAAATTGTCTTGTGCAAATGCATTAGCTCAAAGTCACTGAGCATATTTTTCAGCAACCAAAAGAGAATCTCTATATTCTAAATTTTCTCATACTTCTTGATATAAATCGACTATTTCACCTAGATCATCAGTTTTTAATCAGACTTTTTCAAGTTTTGTTTTTTTACTATTATAAGTTAAATTAAATCAATTCACTTCTAATAAAACGTTATCAGTATTTGCAGGAGAATCTCAGCATCAAGATAATATCAGATTAGCGAAAAGACATATTAAAACAGCACATAATATCTTCAGATTTTTACTTAAATTATTTATCATTCTAGATAATAGCTAAAATATATATTAAAGCAAAGACAATTCAAAATATTGATCAAATCAAAAAAGACCTAGTTGCTATACGTTCCTTGTCAATTTCATTATCATACTTTTCATTTCCAACCCAAAACGTAGCTATAAGATATCCAAGCATTAACCCACAAAATACAAGATATCCAGGAATAACTATGGATTTAATTAATTCATAGTTTCACTCAAATAGAACTTCACCTCTCATATAGACAATTCCAGTTACTATAGTAAGAAAGTAAAAGAATCATCTTAATACTTTAAATAAAGTTCGCATTATCTTTTTTGTTTATATAAAACTATAATTTATTTGTAGGATTTTTACAAATAAAATCAAGTAAAGATTACATAAACTAATCATATTCAAAATTAAAATATTTACACACCATAAAATTTGCAAAATTTACATTTTGTAGTATAATTCCCTATGGAGATTTTTAATAAAAAAGAAATGATAAATAAAACAAAAGAACTTTTTTATGCTCTAATAAATACAATTGATAAAAATCAAAGGAGGTACAATTTTTTTGTATTTTTATCAACTTTTGCTCGTCAGTTAATTGAATTATTTATACCAATAATTTTATATAAAGCCTGATTCGTATTGAAAGATATTATATTTTATTATTTTTGTGTTAGTTGAATTTCTTTTATATTAGCTCCAATACTGATTAAATTGGCAAAAAAAGTAAGATATAATACAATTTTATTATTCTGAATTATTTCATTTATTGTATTGCAATTAATAATTGCTCATATTTCTATTTCAGTATGATATTTGGTATTAGTAGCATTCTTGTTCGCATGTTATAGAAGGTGTTATCGAATTACAAGGAGATTATATAATCTAAAAGTTATACACAATACAAATATTTGAATTTCTTATACTTTTATATCAATAATCAACCAGCTAGCATGTATGGTCGCTGCGTATGTTGGCGCAATTTTACTAGATTTTGTAAATATAGAAACATTAACGTGCATATCAATTCTACTATTTATAGTAAGTATTTATCCAATTTCTAAAATAAAAGCACCAAAAAAAGAAAAATCTGATATAAAATTAGATTTAATCTGAACATTAAAAAAGATTCCAAACGTAGATAAATATATTTTTGGTTCTTATGAACTTTTGAATTTTGTCAGATTTTTAATTCCATTATATTTATTTATATATGTAAGTGATACATATCAAATAGTATGAATACTTCAAGTATTCACATGACTAGCAACAATATTGTTTTCATATATATATGGGAAAAAGATAAACAAGAAAAACATAAACTTTTTAAATTTAAGCATATTTCTAATTGTGTTAATATATGTAATAAAAATAAATGTTACATGAATATTTTTGGCAATAGTTGCATTCTTGGAGTGATTTATATCGAAGATGAACGAAATTTCAGTAGGTAAAGAATTTATCAAATTATCCAAACAATTTGACTATGAAAATTATAATTATGCATACGAACAGACACAAAATATCTTCAGATTGGTAGTTTCTGTTGTAATGTTCTTTTTTATGGATGATTTAAAAATTATGATATACTTTATATTGTTGGTTATGGCAATAGCCATTCCTATGAAATTTAAGGATAAGATTAAACAACCAAAAAATATTAAGTAGTATCACGAAGAAAAAATCGAAAACGGATTGACTTTCTTTCTTTAATATATATAATAAATACAGTTAAATCGACAAGTGTTATGGAAAAACTTCGTTAAATAGCAAACTTTTTACTTATTCATCTATGAAAATGGATCACAGAAATGCACCAACGAATCAACCAGGATTAAATGGACAACTTGATTCTTCATGAAAGAATACAGCAAATTTTACTGAATTTTTATCCGAAGATTTATTTAAACAAGCAATCACAAAAGCTATTCAAAAAGAAATTATATTACATATGTGGAAAATTAAAAAATATATCGATTCAGAACTATTCAGATTACAATTAATAAAGCTTTATAACCTGGAATTAGGAACGAATTTAAAAGAAGAAGAGGCAAAATCTATAGTTAATGAAGTTATAAAATCTTTTCTCATTATAAAGAATATGAAAGAAAAAGATTATATTAAATATGTAAATTGATTAAAAACGAAAATACGTAATGATGAAAGAGAAATTCCTTCTTATTATTACAATTTCAATACATGAGTTGGAGAAGAAAAACGACCTGATGAAAACGATGTGCTCTATGATACAGAAGATGAGGATATAAGAGATGAAACAAATTATTGAGGAGAAATGAACAAAATACGAAATGAACTTGCGGGAATAACGGATGAATAATAAGATAAATTACAAGTAATATAACGATTTACGCTAAAATATCACCAATTTTCTCATTCAAGAAATTCTGTAAAGCAGGTAATTTATTTAAATCAGGATAATGCTTCAATATCCATCTAGCTCACTCTTGAACTTTTTCCAAAAATTTTAAATCAGACAAAATTTCAATAGGAATATCTGATTGTCATGACTGCATAGTTCAAAGAATTTCTCCAGAACCACGATTTTTCAGATCATATTCAGCTAATTTAAATCCATCGGATACTTCCTCCATAATTTTTAATCTCTTATAACTATCTCCGGACTTCTTTTGAGTTTCCAAGAAACAATAAGATTTTAATTCTGATCTTCAAATTCTTCACCTTAACTGATGTAATTGAGAAAGTCAAAAACGTTCAGCATTTTTAATTACCATCACAGTAGCTTCTGGAATATCTACTCAAACTTCAATCACAGTTGTTGAAACCAAAATTTTAGCCTTTCAATCTTTGAATTTTTGCATAATTGTATCTTTATCTTTTGAATTTAATCTTCAATGCAATAATAAAATTTCATCATTAGGCAATTCCTCAAAAAGCTGACAAATTTCTGCATGTGAACTTACAGCAGACTGCACTTCTTCCATCTTTTCAGAATCTTCAATCAAAGGAGTAACTATAAATACACGCTGTCATTGACCGATTTTTTGCAATATCCAAGGTTTTAATTTGAGCCACTCATTAGCAGAAATAACTTTGGTATCAATTTTTTGCCTTCATTCGGGTAATTGATCAATAATACTCACATCAAATTCTCCAAAGAAAGCTAAAGCCATTGAACGTGGAATTGGAGTAGCTGTCATTTGTAAAATGTGAGGGGAGTTAAACTTTTTGAATACAGCTCTTTGTTTCACTCCAAATTTATGTTGTTCATCGATACAAACAAACATTAAGTTTTTGAAATCTACATCATCCTGCAACACTGCATGAGTCGTTACCAAAACATCTATCTTTCATTCTTTCAAATCAGATTTTACTTTAGTTTTTTCTCACTTAGTCAAAGAACCAGTTAATAATTCTACACGAAGTCATAGAGGCAATAAAAATTTAGCCAAAGTTTTAAAATGTTGATTAGCTAATACTTCCAATGGAGCGAGAAGAACAGATTGACCATGAAATTGTTTCCAAATGTACCACATTGCAATTGTTGCAACTATAGTTTTTCAGCTACCTACATCTCATTGAAGCAGGCGGAGCATAGGGGAGTTTCTATGAAAATCTTCCAAAATCTGGATTATAACTTTTTTCTGAGCAACAGTCAACTGAAATGGTAATAAATCAGTTATTGGTTTCAAAATTTCTCGATGTGGATTCTCATTTACAGGTAAATCATCAATAGTTCACTGATAATTTAATTTGTTTTGTAGAGAAAAAATCTGAATTCTGAGTAATCTATCAAAAAATAATCTATATAATGCCTTATTTTTTAGTTCTTCACTATCAGGATAGTGCAGATTTTTAATTGTTCTTTTCACATCCAAAAGTTGAAACTCTTTCACAAATTCATCAGGCAAATATTCATTAAAAATCTGATCAATCTTTGGTAAATTATTCCAAACTTTTTGAGCAAACCATCACGGCTTGATTCACAGCATTTCTGAATATATAGGAAATATTCTACCAGAATTATATGAACTATCTTCATCTTCACTTTCTTCCTCAGGCGCTACAGTCGGTATTACATCAGGATGTGAAAATGTAAGTTTCCCATATTTCATCTGTGGTTTTCAGACAATAATATATCGACAATTTTCAGCCAGCTTAGAAGCCAAAAAACCTGAATTAAATATACTGATATGACCAGTATTTCAGTGAATATCCTGAAATGTAATATCATATATAGTTTTTCAATGAACAAAAATTCTACTTTTTTTGGTGATAACTCATTTTGTAGCAGCTATTCATTTTGCATCAAAGATCAACGAATCAAGTGGAGCAATTTTTGATCTGTCTTCATAAGTTCTAGGAAAATAATTGAAAAAATCCTTCATGGTAGTAATTCCATTCTGAGCAAGTATTTGGATATATCTAGGTGTAGTTTTTAGTTCATCTTTAAGAGACATTACAAAATTTCAGCACAACATAATAAAGCAAT
>Ga0247611_10008700_pt1 | contig 12434 bp, 15 predicted proteins | sample 177DNAGHGhighgp2_FD_192422 | JGI IMG/M metagenome (GOLD analysis project Ga0247611, IMG submission 192422) | Sheep rumen microbial communities from Palmerston North, Manawatu-Wanganui, New Zealand - 1770 DNA GHGhigh gp2 | ecosystem: Host-associated > Mammals > Digestive system > Stomach > Rumen... | reverse complement strand
AAATCTAACATGTTCATTTAATTCTGAATTATATCCAGCTAATAATGATGTAATATTAACAGCTTGAGCAGCTTCTTTTTCTTCTTTAGATATATAACCATGTCTTTCCATTAAGTTAAGTACTGTTTTACGTCTATTTTCAGCAGCAACTGGATGGTTATATGGATTATATGCATAAGGTAATTGGAATAAACCAGCTAGCATTGATGCTTCAGCTAAGTTTAAGTTAGATACATCTTTACCAAAGTAAGCTTTAGATGCTTGTTGTACACCATAGGCTGCACCTAAGTATGCATTATTTACATAGAATTCCATTATTTGTTCTTTAGTAAATTTTTTCTCATATACAAATACAGCTAAGTATATATCTTGGAACTTTCTTATAATACCTTCAATACCATGAGCTTTACTATTTGTAGCAGAGTTCTTTGATAATTGCATTGTTAGAGTAGAAGCACCACCAGCATCAGATCTACCTAATAATTGTCCAATAGATGCTTTAGTAAATCTTGCAATATCTATACCATTATGTTGGAAGAATCTTGAATCTTCTGTTGCAACAATGGCATCTACTAATACTTGTGGTAATTCATCATAAGTTACTTTATCTCTATTTTCAGTACCTATACGAGCAAATTCATTACCATATTTATCGTATAATACAGTTGAATTTTCTTTATATAGTCTTGAATCATCTATATTAGGAGCAGATATAATAACATATGCTATTAAGAATATAGCTAATGCAAATATAAATATTAATATTAACATTAATACTATTAATATCTTGTCTCTTAACGTTCCATATTTAAATCTTTTATTAAATTTCTTCATATCGAATTTTAACACCCTTCCGCGATTTTCTAAAAAGACGCCTATCTTATTCTTATGATCTTTATATGATACTAGTTTTAAGTCATCTCTATCATAATCATCATCTAATAAATCCAAATCAAATTGACTTGTGTTGTATAAGACATCTTGTTTTTGCTTCTTTTTATTCTTTTTGATTTGTTTCTTTTCATCATCTTTTTTATCTATTTCTTTTAATTTATTATATAATTTCTTAAATAAATTAATAATAGATACAAATATAAAGCTAACAAAACTTGCTATCTTTATTATTACTATTTTAATACATTTCCATAGTGATTTTAAATAGCTTGGTATGTTTTTTATAAAATTAATTAAAAATAATTTAATACTATTTAATATTTCTTTAAGTATTTGTTTAAAGTTTTTCTTTTCTTTTTTTTCTAATTTAGGACCTTGATAAGATTGTTTTTTATCTTTAATTATAGTTTCTTCAACAATAATAGGTTTATTAGTATTTTTAGTAGTCTTTTTTACAGTATTTGTTTTATTGCTTGTCTTTTTAACTGTATTAGTCTTTTTAGTTGAACTCTTAGTTGTAGTTTTTTTCTTAACAGTAGTAGTATTAGTCTTTTTTCTATTACTACTTTTATTAGTTCTTTTTTTACTACTATTAGTTGTCTTTCTTTTTTTCTTTTCTTCCATACAATCACCCTAAAAATATATCTTATCTATAACTTTTATGTAATCTAATCTTGGTCTTATCTTTTTTTCTATAATATATCCTTTTTCTTCTATATAAGAGAAAGGGATACTTTTTCTTTCATTATTATTTATGAAATCAATAATATCATGTCCATCTAAATAATAATATTCACCATTCATGGATATTATTAAGAATGTAATACCTCCATGATTTATAACATTAATCATATGTTGATATTGATGTTCATGTAAATTTGATAAAGGAAATGATGTCTTATTTTGAGTTGATTTAGCATCAAAATCTATATACTTTCCTTTATATATACCATTGTAGTCTAGAGTAGATGGTTCTTTGAAATAAGCTTTAGTTATAACTCTTCCATGAGAATCAAAACTAGCATCTACTATAGTTATTGGTGTTGGTTTTTTATAAATTACAGCAATATCTTCTTCAAGATAAAAAGTATTAGATAGATTTATTAAATCTTCTAAATCCATTCCTCTGTTTGAATGACTTATTACTTTTTTGTATTCTTTCTTTATTTTATTTGGATAATTCATAAAAACACCTATTCAATATTATACGATAAGTAATTGAATTAATAAATAATAAATAATATAATATGTTTAACAAAAGGGAGAATTTTTATGAGAATAGAAAATAGTAATTTACATACAGTTGCGGTAAGAGCTAGCCAATATCCTGAAGATAATAAACCAGAGTTTTTATTATGTGGAAGATCAAATGTAGGTAAGTCTTCTTTTATAAATTCCTTATTAGGAAGAAAGAACTATGCACATACATCATCTAAACCTGGTAAAACTCAAACTATTAATTTTTATCTATGTAATGATTCATTTTATTTAGTTGATGTTCCAGGATATGGATATGCATCTGTATCAAAAGAACAACAAAGAAAATTTGGTTTAATGATAGAAGAATATATCAAGAGTAGAAGTAATCTAGAATTTGTATTCTTACTTGTTGATTTCAGACATAAACCTGATCAAAATGATATATTAATGTATAATTACTTAAAATATTATGATATACCTACAGTTATTGTAGCAACTAAATATGATAAGGTTAAAGAAAAAGATAAAGCTAAATTTGAAAAGATTTTAAATGAAACATTAAATGTTCAAGAAAATGATAAAGTTGTTTTATTCTCATCAGTTACAAAAAAGGGAAGAGAAGAAATATACAATATATTGTCAAGTTACTTAGAAGTGGAAGAATAATAAATCTTCTACTTTTATTTTTATGATAAAATAATTATAGGTGATACTATGAAAAAGAATGGTTTTACTTTGATTGAATTATTAGCTGTTATAGTTATAATTGGTTTATTAATGGCATTAACTATACCTAATATAATTAAAATATCAAGAACAACTAAAGAATCAGCTTATGATACTAAGATTAATCTAATTGAACAAGCTGCTGTTAATTTTGGACAAAATAATATTTCATATGTTATGAAAGGTAAAAATCCTTTTTTATCTGATACTGATTCTCAAAACAATATATATATTGAAGTAGTAGAAGATAGTCGTACTGCTGAAGTAACTTATATTGATGTGAAACATAAAACATATAGTCCAAATGAAACATTACCATGTACAAGTGGTAGATCTTGTTATAGAGCTATGAGAGTAACTGTAGACCAATTAGTTGGTGCAAAAGAATTAAATTGGGATTATGAGAATGAGTGTGCTTCTTGTAGTGCTACTGATAAACCTTTATATAATACAGTAGTTGTTGATCCAATTAATAATAATATAATTAATAAGTGCTATGTTTATATTTATTATAAATATTCTAGACCTTATGCATATTTTGATAGGAAAACATGTGATACATCTAAACCATCCTATACTCAAGATGGTTTTGAATATGCACCTAAAAAGAATTAGTGATTAAATAATCACTTTTTTTATGCCTAAATATTTGGAAAATACAATAAAATATAGTAAAATATTGAATAGTTAAAGGAGGGGTTAACCATGAAAACTGTTTGTTTAGTTGGTAGACCTAATACTGGTAAGTCTTCTTTATTTAATAGACTTATTCATGAAAGAAAAGCAATAATATCTGATGTTCCAGGTGTAACTAGAGATAGATTATATGGACATGTAGAATATAATAATAAAGTATTCACACTTATTGATACAGGTGGGATTGATTTAGAGTCTGCTACTTTCAATGAAAATATTAAAATGCAAGCTGAAATAGGTATTGAAGAAGCTGATATTATTTTATTTGTAGTTGATGGTAGAGAAGATTTAACTTTAAATGATCAACAAATCACTAAGATGTTAATGAAAACAAATAAAAGAGTTATTTTAGTTATTAATAAGATAGATGATCCAACATTAGAAGATAGATCATTTAACTTCTATGAATTAGGATATGAAGAAATGATTACTATATCTGTAGAACATAGAAGAAACTTAGATGGTTTATTACAATTAATTACTAAAGATATGGAAGAATATACTACATTACCTAAATCACATGTATGTAGATTCTCTGTAATAGGTAGACCTAATGTAGGAAAATCATCATTAGTAAATGCTATATTAGGTGAAGAGAATAGACAAATAGTATCTAATATTGCTGGTACTACAAGAGATTCTAATGATACTGAATTCACTTATGATCATGAAAAATATGTAGTAGTTGATACTGCAGGTATGAGAAAAAAAGGTAAGATATATGAAAATATCGAAAAATATTCTTTATTAAGAAGTTTACAAGCTATTGAACAATCAGATGTATGTGTAGTTGTAATATCTGCTGAAGAAGGTATTATTGAACATGATAAACATATAGTTGAATATGCCTTAGAAGCTCATAAAGCTATTGTATTAGTTATTAATAAATGGGATTTAGTAGATAATAAAGATGAAGCTATAAAAGAATGGAAAAAGAAAATAGCTGATGAATTCCAATTTATTCCATATATTGAAACTGTATTCTTATCAGCATTAACTAAGAATAGAATTCATACTTTAATGCCTGCAATCATTAAAGCATATGATTCATATACTAAAACAATTCAAACAAGTATCTTAAATGATGTTATAAGAGATGCTGTAGCATTACATGAAGCACCTTCTTATAGAAATAGAAGATTAAAGATATACTTTGTAAGACAAAGTGATACTTGTCCACCTAAATTCCAATTCAATGTTAATGATAAAGGATTAGTACATTTTTCTTATTATAGATATTTAGAAAATAAAATAAGAGAAAACATAGATTTAGTTGGTACTCCAATAATCTTACAATTTAAGAATAAGAATGAAGATGATTATGATGAATAAAAAAAGAAATATAATTATATGTGTAGTTGTTGTAAGTATATTAGTATTAATAATATCTGGTATTCTTATATCTAAATACTTTAAAGAATCTAAAACTACTACCAATGAAGTATATGGTGTAGTTAAACAAATCAATAATGATTCTATAGTAGTTGAAGAAAAAGATAGTACTAATACTAAGACATACTTAATTGATGGTAGTAATTTCAATGAAGGAGATTTAATACTTATTAAAATTAAAGATGGTAAGGTTGAATCTAGTAAAGTTGTCGTAGAACATTATAATGAATTAACTACAACAAAACCAATTGTAATAGTTGAAGAAAATACAACTGAATCAACTACTACAACCGTATCTTCAAGAGTTACTACAAAAACAAATAGACCTAATACTACTCAAGTAACAAATAAAGATGAAACTATACTTTCATACTTTAATGAAAAGTTAGAAAGTACTAAGAAACCAAATATATCTAAAGATACATTCAAGAATGGATTTATATCTATAGTTGATTTTATATTCTATGATCAACCTATTAAAGGTGTAACATTTAAAGAATTAAAGAGTAAAACAAAAGCTAAAGTTATTTATTATGCTTTATTAATTGATGCTGCAATAGATTCTAAATTTCCTAACTATAAAGAAAATATCAGTAGTAAATATAGTGATATTAAAGCCAAATTAGTTGCTGAATTCTTAGAATTAAAATATAACATGTGTGAAAAATCAGAAGATGGATGTAAGCAAGCATCAGATGACTTTGAATTACTTAAGTATTCCTTAAATTTAACTTGGGATACTGTTAAGTCATTCTTTAAATATATTAAAGATTTATCAGTACCTAAGATTCAATCTTGGTATGAATCTTTCAGAGGATAAAATGCTTTTATTAAATCATGAAGTAGAAGTTATTATTGATAAGAAGAGAATAAAGAATATATATTTTAGAATTAATGATGAAGGTAATATATATGTTACTTGTCCAATATTAACTTCTAACTTAACTATTAATAGATTATTAAGTAAAAATGTTAAGTCTTTGGAAAGAATGTATAAAAGTTATTTAAATAAAAGTAATAAAAAACAAAAAGTTATGTACTTAGGTAAGGAAATGGATTATATTGAATATAAGAAAGTAATGATAAATGATGGTATTATCTATGGACCATCTGTAGATAAGATAAATGAATATTTAGAAAAACATTCATTATCATTATTTGAAGAAAGAATGCAATTATATATCAATGAATTTCCTAATATTCCTAAGTTTAGATTAAGAATAAGAAAAATGAAAACTAGATGGGGAGTTAATAATTTTAAATCTAAAACTATTACTCTAAATACAGAATTAATACATTATAGATATGATTGTATTGATTATGTTATTATCCATGAGTTATCACATTTTTATCATAAAGATCATTCAAGAAACTTTTGGAATGAAGTAGGGAAACATTTCCCTAGATATAAAGAAATAAGAAAAGAGTTAAGATATTAATGATAGAATCACCTAATAATGAAAAAATAATTAATTATTCTAAATTAAAACAAAAGAAGTATCGTGATGAATCTTCTCTTTTTATCGTTGAAGGAAAACATTTAGTTGAAGAAGCTAAAAAGAATAATTTATGTGTTGAAGAATTTATATTAGGTGAAAATATAAATGAAAAGGCTATGAGAAAGTTATCTAATCTAGATAATGTTCCAACTCATTTAGCTGTATGTAAAAAGATGGAAGAAAAAGAAATACATGGTAATGTATTAATACTTGATGGTGTACAAGATCCTGGTAATCTAGGAACTATTATTAGATCATCTGTAGCTTTTAATATAGATACAATAATATTATCTTTAAATACAGTAGATCCTTATAATGATAAGGTTATAAGAGCATCAGAAGGTATGTTATTCAATATTAATATTATAAAAGGTAATTTACTTGAAATAATACCTAAATTAAATATGGATATATATTCAACTAATGTAGTAAATGGTAAGAACTTAGATGAAGTAGAATTTAAGGAACCATTTGCTTTAATAGTTGGTAATGAAGGAAAAGGTGTTTCACCTGAAGTACAAAAACTAGTTAATAATAATATTTATATAACTATGAATAATAAGTGTGAATCGCTTAATGTTGGTGTAGCTACATCAATCATATTATATGAAGCTGAAAGGAAAATAATGCATGATAAATAAGAATTTAGGCTTTTTAAAAGATAAACCTTTCTTTGATTCAGGATTATATGATAATAAAAAAGTATATGAAAATACTCCTAAAGCTATTGAGAATGTTATTAAGAGTAAGAATTACCTATATATAAGATTAAAGAAAACATTAGATAATATTGTAATATGTTATAAAGATAAGAATTTAGAAAGACTATTACATGTTGAAGATAAAGTAAAAGATTGTTCGTATGAGGATATTAGTTATATAGCTAAATTCCCAATACTAAAATTATCTGATTTAGTTGAAATATTACATGGTACACCTGTAATATTTGAATTAGATAAAGAGGTAGTAGATTATAAATTAAGAATCATGGATATACTTACATCATATGAAGGTGAATATGCAATAGTATCTAAAGATATTGGAACACTTAAATGGTTCAATAAGAATTATCCTAATGTAATAATTGGATATAAGATTGAAAGAGATAATAAGAATAGATTTCATTTCTTCAGAAAATATGATTTTATTCTTGTAGATGTTAATATATATAATGATAAATATATAAGAAAACAAAGAGAAGAAAAAGTAATACTTGGACATAATATAAGAGATGATCAAACATTTGATAGTAAGAAGAATGTATATGATAGTTTAATATGTTCAGCTTCATTTGATAAATAAATATTATTTGTATATAATACAAACACTAAGAAGGGATTTATATGGGATTAATTAAAATAGGAAGAGTTATTAGACCTCATGGAGTTAAAGGTGGAATGAAAGTTTCATCCTCTTTTAAATATAAAAAAGAAGCTTTTAAGAAGGATAATACTTTAATTATTAATAATAGAACATATAAATTACTTAGTTATACATTTGCTGGTGGAAATCAATTAGATATAGCATATTTAAGTGGTATTAATACTATTGATGATGTAATAGGTATTAGACAACAAAGTATCTATATTAATAAGCATGATTTACATATAGATGAAATATTAGATGAAGAATTAGTATGTATGGATGTATATTACAATAATGAACTTATTGGTACTGTAGAAGATATCAATACAGGTATTAATCCTTTAATAATTGTTAATATAGATGGTAAGAAAGTATATATTCCTAGACATGATGAATTCATATCTAATATTGATTTAGATAATAATAGAATTGATTTGAAAGATAAATATAAGGAGTTATTATGAAAATAAGTATATTAACATTATTTCCTAATTTATTTAATGAATTCTTATCGACATCTATTATTAAAAGAGCAATAGAAAATAATAAAGTAGAAATAGAAATTATAGACTTTAGAGAATATTCTAAAGACCCTCATAAAAAAGTAGATGATACTCCTTATGGTGGTGGAGCAGGCATGGTTCTTCAATGCCAACCAATATTTGATTGTGTAGAAGACATTAAAACACCTGAATCTAAAGTTATACTATTAACACCTTCAGGAATACCATATAAACAAAGTGTTGCCTATGATTTATCTAAAGAAAAACATTTAATTATTATATGTGGCCATTATGAAGGATTTGATGATAGAATTGAATCATTAGCAGATTATATAATATCTATAGGTGATTATGTATTAACAGGTGGTGAAATACCAGCTATGGTATTAGCTGATTCAATAACTAGATTAATACCAGGTGTTATTACTGAAGATAGTCATATAGAAGATTCTTTTAATGAGAATAATCTATTAGATTATCCTACATATACTAAACCTGCAGATTATAAAGGTATGAAAGTACCTGACGTATTAATATCAGGAGATCATAAAAAAATAAATGAATGGCGTAAAAACGAGTCAATTAAAAGGACTCAAGAAAGAAGACCAGACTTATTAAATAAATAAAGGAGGAATAAACATGTATATTATTAAAAAGAATAATACTGATTCTACTATAGTTTATATGGAATATGATAATAATGCATATGAAATAGATAATCTAAAAGATATACATGTAGAGTCTCTTAAAATATATGATAAGAAATATCTAAGTAAAAAAGATGATATTAAAAATAGTAAAGAACAAATACCTTTTGGTGAATTATTTGAAAATCTAACTAGAGTAGTATTTAACTATTTATATAATGATGATGACACAGATGAAGGTGTAACAGGTCTATTAATAGATGAAGTCGATAGATTAAAAAATGAACTTGATAGTGGCTATAAAGAATTCATGAAAAGAGAAGAATACTATGATTATGTTAATAAAATAGGTTTCTTAAGAAGAGAATTACTAAATAGACAAGCAATAAATAAGTATCAAGAAGAATTAAATCAGCTAACAAGTAAATCAAGGTAAATTTGCCTTGATTTAGTCTTTTTAATGCTTTATAATACTTAAGAGTGAAGGAGTGAATAATTCATGAAAAACGAACATGAAATAGAAATTAAAATTGAAGGTAAAGAATGGGAAAAAGCTTTAGATAAAGCTTTCAATAAAAAGAAAAATGAAGTTAAAATACCTGGATTTAGACAAGGTAAAATAACTAAGGAAATATTCATTAAGAAGTTAGGTGTTGAAGCATTATTCATGGATGCATCTGATATAGCTATAGAAGAAGCATATAAGAAAGCATTAGATGATAATAAGCTTGAACCAGTATGTGAACCATCTGTATCTATTAAGGATATTTCTAAGGAAGGTGTAACTTATATCTTTAAGATTATAACTAGACCTGAAATTAAATTAGGTAAATATACTAAATTAGGTATTAAGAAAGAAAAAGTTGAAGTTACTAAAGAAGAAATTGAACATGAAATTGAACATTTAAGAAAGAATATGTCTGAAATAATCAATAAAGAAAATGGTCAAATCGTTGAAGGTAACATTGCTGTAATCGACTTTGTTGGTTATGTTGATGGTAAAGAATTAGAAGGTGGAAAAGGAACTGACTATTCATTAGAAATTGGTTCAAAATCATTTATACCTGGATTTGAAGAAGCTTTAATTGGATTAAAGAAAGGTGACAAGAAAGAGCTTAACTTAAAATTCCCTGAAGATTATGTAGAAAACTTAAAAGGAAAAGATGTTAAGTTTGATGTTACTATTAAGGAAATTAAAGAAAAATCAATACCTGAATTAGATAAAGACTTCTTTGAAGATTTAGCTATGGATGGTGTAACTGATAAGAAGACATTAGAAGCACATATTAAAGAAGAATTAACTAAGAAAAAAGATGATGAAGCTGAAAATAAATATGTAGATGAATTATTACATAAAGCTACAGATAACATGAAGGTTGAATTAAATCATGAAATTATTCATGGAGAAATTCATAGAATGGTTCATCAATATCAAGATGAATTAAGATATCAAGGAGCTTCATTAGATCAATACTTTAAGATGACTGGTACTACTATGGATGATCTTGAAAAGATGATGGAACCTCAAGCTATAGCTAGATTAAAGACTAGATATTTACTTGAAGAAATAGTAGCTAAAGAAGATATTAAAGTAGATAAGAAAGATGTTAAGAAAGAAATAGCTGACTCAGCTAAGAAATATGGTATTAAAGAAGAAGAATTCCTTGACTATGTTGGTGGGGAAGATGCTATTGAATACGATTTAAAGATGAGAAAAGCATTAGATATCATCAAAGAAGCTTAATTGCTTCTTTTTTTATTTATTCTAATTTGTTATTATAAAGATGGTGATTATTATGGAATACGAATATGCATATAAAGTAACTAATCTTGATGAATATTTAGCTTATTTGAATGCTAATTTTAAATATGTTGAAGAATATGAAGAAAGAAGAACAATATATAGAAATCCTAATAATACTAATGCAAGAATTACTTATAAAAAAGGTAAGATGACATTAGATTTTAAAGAGAATAAATTATCTAATGAAGATTTGATAGTAAGAAAAGAATCTAAAGCTATTGTATTTGATGATTTAGATGCCTGTGAAGATATATTATCTTTCTTAGGTTATAATAAAGATAATAGTATGTTAAGAAATAGAATTATATATACTGGAGATAATATTAAATTTGAAATAGATAAATATATTGAACCTGAAGAAGCTTATGTATTTAGTTTCGAAGGTGATAAAGATATATGTGATAAAGTTAATGAAGATTTAAAAGAATTAAATAATAAGTATAAAAAGGAAGATTAATATGATATTAGATGGCAAAAATATTGGATTAGGCATGGTAGTTATTACTGATTCACATATGACTTCATCAGATGGTACAGTAACTCCAACTAAATGCATAGATATTTATAATAAAAATCATGAATATAGATTTACTTTCTGGACAACACAAGAATATGAAAAATTCAATGAATTACCACTTAATGAAAGGGTAAACGTATTAGATTTTATAGATGATTATGATATCGATTTTGGAAATAAAGAATATACTACAATTAATTCAAGAGAGAATAGTAAAGTATATTTTACTAGAATAGATAATAATATCTATCAAATAAATGTTGAAATAGAAGATTTTGATAAAGGTGTCTTTGGTAATACCAAAGGGTTAAAAAATCTTAAAATAGAAGCAATAATAGATTTTAATAAGAGTAAATATGAGTCTACAGAGTACATGTAGACCTTTTTAATTATTCGTATTTATTGTATAATTTATATAGGTGGTAGAGATGGAAAAAATTAAGACTCAAAAAGATCTTTTTAATAAACTAAAACCAGCTTTACGATGCAAGAAACATGAATTAATGTCAGCGGGCATTAATATTGTTTCAGAAAATGATATATGGGAGTATAACAAAAATACTAAATGGAAAACTATTAAGGGGCTAACCCTATATGAAGTAGTAGATGATATATTAAATACTCCTAATCAAGTATATGAAAAATATATAATTAATAAATTAAACATTAAAGAAGACGTGATGTAAAATGAATCAAACAAAAATATATAATGACTTAATAAATAAATGTAAAGATAATGATTATTCAGAAGAAGAAATAGATTTAATTAATAAAGCTTATAACTTTGCTTTAAAGCAACATAAAGATATGTTAAGAAAGAATGGTGAACCATATATAATTCACCCTTTATCTGTTGCTTTAATTGTTGCAGACTTAAGAACTGATTATATTACTGTAGTAGCTGCATTAGTCCATGAAGTAATAGCACATGGTTCTTCTTCATTTGAAGAATTAGAAGATTTATTTGGTGCTGATGTTAGACATATAGTTGAATCATTAACTAAAGTTAATAGATTACACTTAGTAGATGATTCTGAATCATCAGCATTATATTTAAGAAAGATACTTGTTGCTTTATCAGAAGATGTAAGAGTTATTATTCTTAAACTTGCTGGTCGTGTTCATAATATGAGAACTATTGAAGGTTTACCAACTGAACTTCAAAAGATGAAAGCAAGAGAAACTGAAAAT